>JAEEGK010000070.1_pt1 | contig 226064 bp, 206 predicted proteins | sample 8958771 | NCBI WGS metagenome assembly JAEEGK01 (sample SAMN16246547, study PRJNA631951) | gut metagenome | biome: gut microbiome; feature: rumen; material: SC-attached | host: Bos | place: Iran: Karaj | collected 2018-10 | reverse complement strand
ATGAGATAAAAGAATAATTTTTTTTAATTAGGTTTCGACAAATTCGATTATTTATTCTTCTTCAGACCTTTTAAATCCTTAATATTAAGAGAGTGTTTTGCCTCAAAATACCCAAAAGTATTTTTAGTATTCTCAGAAGCTATTAGCTGAAGTTGATTACATTCTTTCGTCTGTTCTGGAAGATTAACAAGCTTAATCATTCTTTCCTTATTTGATTTTGTCTTCTCATTGAGAATCTCATCCCTTGAAAACATAGCATCTACAGGATAAGGTGTTTCTTTATTCTCAAGATTTGCTACATCTATTCTGTAGTAACTATAATCCTCCCGATCAAACAGACGATATTTCTTTGGAGGTACTTTTTCAGGACTTGATCCATTCTTCGGAGGAATTGCTTTTGGTCTGTGGGAATCACCCATGCTGTCAAGCCCCAATCCAAATCCGAGAAAATCTTTTGCAGGAAGAATATTTGCAATCTTATTGACTTTACCATAATCCATATTTACAAAATGAATGAAATGATTTTCTTCAATATCCAATCTTTTCATATTCCTTTTTATCGCAGTAATAGTAGTCAGATCCCCAAGCCCTTTTCGATTAAAATCAAGATAGAATGCATTAATTCCATATCCAGCATATAGGTCGACAATATCATCGATAAACATCATTCCAACAAAAGGGATATAGCCCATAATCGGCTTATGATTCCATTCCTCAATAGTATCAATAGATTTTTTCAGATATATTATAAAATCATCAAAATTATCTTTATTCATTGTCTGAACAAATCTTGGAACTGCTGGTATAGGTGTTATATCCGAATATGTGTATGCAAAATTTGTAAGAACATCAATTTCTTCATCTGTTGGTAAAAGGCGTCCTCCATCTACCACTTTATAGTCAATGAATGATATTGACGGAGAATCTGGAATAATTTCCCGCATTTTTCTAAATTTTGTATTCTTAGAAAGGCTGAATGGCTCATTGCTCCGAATTTTCTCTATCATTTCCGGATTAAATGACTTGTATATCTCATTAAATTGCTTACCAGTATTCGGAAAAACCACACGTGACGAGATCAAATCGGGACCCAGTGACTTAGATGGAGTGATTATCTTAGACTTACCTATGGTAATCTCAAGCGAACGAAGCGAAGTGTCATCTGCCACATCCTTAGTGCGAATTTTTGTTTCAGTTGTCATTTATCTAATTTGTTTAATAGCTCTTCAGATAGATAAAATGGTGCATTCTGAAGTTCTTGCTTTATTCTTCTCAAGTCATCTCTACTGAGTTGTTGCCGTTCATATTCCCAAAGCAGAATACCTATAGTTCCTGTTGTCTTCAAACCATTTTTGTTTGAGATAGATCTGGCTTTTTCATCAATTATGCAATAATACTGAATACCTTCTTCCTGAAATTGTTCACCGGCACAAATCACGCTTGCCTCGCCATCGTGCATCCATGGATATTTCTTTTTCAAGGACTCAATTTTCTCATTATAGTCATAATTTAATACTTTAATTTTGCCGTATTCCAGATATTTTTTGTATGTTTGAGGATTCTTCGTCAATTCTGCTTCTACAGACTTGGTGATATAAGTATCATGACCAAGGATTTCACAAATGCTCAAAACATTTGATTCATCAATTTCTTTGAGTAACCAGACTATACCGCTTGTATCAAAGATTTTCATATCTGTTTATGTCTCCGCATTTTTTCCAAAAAATCTTCAATATTGAGTCCGGCAAGATGTGCTGCCATTTCCAACCCAACTTTTCCATTCTTATAGAGTGATACTGATACAGGTATCCGCTTTCTTAGAATTGTATCTTTTTTTATTGATTCACTGGTATATTCCGGATGAAGCACATAGGTAAAGAGCAGAATCTCATCAGTGCTGAAATTATTAAGAACTTTTTTTATTTCATCAATGTGTTCGACATCAATGCCTTGCGGATCGTCCTTTATCATTGATGAAATCTCTTTACCGGATTCGGTTATTGAATAAAAGCCATTGCTTTCTCTCACTAATCCATATGATATTAAATTTGACAATGAATTTTCTGCGGAATCACTGTGAGGTCCATAAAGATAAGGCTCAAATTCTGCCGCATCTTTAATGTCTTCATTGTTCTCTGCTATAAAGAATAACTCCTTTTCATATGCAGTCCGTCCGTAAATAGGATCTGCATTAGCTTCGCTAAATAAGATAAGGGCACTCTTATCCATAAGACTAAGATTATCTAATATTTTTTTTGGAGTTATCTGCATTTTTTCACATTCCGCGTTATTATACCCAATTACCACCCGGATAATACATTGTAAACATCCGTAATCATATGTATGTTTAAAAAATCAAAAATTTAGTGGTGCATTACAAGGCAATTCATGATTCTAAACACTCACAAAAAGGATTTACAAAACTTATCAAAAAATGTGCAAAATACTGATATAAAAAAGAAGAATGCAATTTAAGAGAAAAAAAGAAGATTACTTCTTCTTTTTATCGTTCTTGCCTCCGAAGACATCCTTGAAGAATCCCGTCTTTTTGCCCGACTCCGACTTTTTGCCGGATTCTATCTCAAGAAGTCTGCTGTAGAGCTGTTTTTCCTCTTCGTTAAGATTCTTCGGAATCTCAACCTTTACCCTGACCAACATATCACCGGGTCTGCCTCTTCTCTTGATGCCCTCGCCCGCAATCTTAAGAGCGGTGCCGTGCTGAACACCTGCGGGTATCTTGAGCTCGACATCGCGGCCGTCAATCGTCTGGATATCGACCTTGGTTCCGATAGCCGCGCCTGCCGCGGATATGGCGACCGTCGTCTCGAGATCGTCGCCGATACGTCTGAAGTTCGGGTCGGGCAGGACCTCAATCTCGATATAGAGGTCGCCATTGGGCGCGCCGGGGTCTCCCGCCTCGCCGTAACCCTCCATCCTCAGACGCATGCCGGTATCGACGCCGGCGGGTATCGCAACGCTGATGGTCCTCTTGACCCTCGAATGTCCAGTGCCGCCGCAGGTCTTACAGCGCTCTTCGGGTATCTTTCCGCGACCGCCGCACTGCGAACAGGTGACCATGCTGACGAAATTGCCGAACGGCGTCTTGCTCTCGCGTTTTTCCTGACCCGTGCCGCCGCAGCGCGGACATGTGCGTGTCTTCTTGGTCGTGCTTCCCGTACCGTCACAGTCGGGACACGGCTCGGTATGCATCACATCGACATCGCGCGATGTTCCCAGCGCCGCATCCTTAAGAGAGATGGTAAGGCGCATGAGCAGATCCGCGCCTGCCTGAGGACCTCTCGGACCGCGTCTCTGTCCGCCGCCGCCGAAGAAGGCATCGAAGATATCCCCGAATCCGCCGAAATCGGCACTGAAACCCGCACCGTTGAAACCGCCGCCGCTGTACTGCCCTTTGGAAGCGTTGGTGAAGGTCTCGTGACCCATGCGGTCGTACTGCGCACGTTTCTGACTGTCGGAAAGGACGCTGTAAGCCTCGTTTATCTCCTTGAACTTCTCTTCGGCGCCCTCTTCCTTGCAGATATCGGGGTGATATTTTTTGGTCAGGGTGCGGTAAGCCTTCTTAATCTCCTGTTCTGTAGCCGTTTTCGGAACATTAAGGACATCGTAATAGTTTTTCGCACCCATATTATCGCCTGTAGATTATCGTATTTTATTCGCCCCTAACCCTTATAAAATGGATTAAAGTTTTAATCGACGGGATTGGCATAACCAATCCGCGATTAATCTGTATTTTGTGATTTACCGGATCGCAAAGGATCTCAGTTCTTGTCGTCCTTGACCTTGAAGTCGGCATCGACAACGGTGTCGTCGGACTTCTTGTCTTCGGTACCTGCGCCGCCTTCTTTTGCCTTGTTTGCCTCGGCTTCCGCTGCGGCTTTCTGATACATCTTTGTGGATGCCGCAAAGACGGCTTCCTGAAGTTCCTCGACGTCCTTCTTGATTGCATCTATGTCGGTGCCCTCGACGGACTTCTTGACCTTCTCGACGCCGGCTTCAATCTTTGAGACATCGTCGGCTTCGAGCTTGTCCTTGCCTTCCTTGAGGAGTTTTTCGGCGGCGAATATTGAGTTGTCGGCGTTGTTTCTGATCTCAATCTCTTCGCGCTTCTTCTTATCCGCCTCTTCGAAGTCCTTGGACTTCTTGATCATCTCTTCGATCTCCTTCTCGGAGAGTCTCTTGTCGCCGGAGATTGTGATTGCCTGGCTGTTGCCCGTGCCCAGATCTTTTGCCGAGACATTGATGATGCCGTTTGCATCGATATCGAATGTGACCTCGATCTGCGGGATTCCGCGCGGCGCCGGCGGGATGCCTGTCAGCTGGAACTTGCCGAGCGTGAAGTTATCGGCGGCAAGCGCACGTTCACCCTGAACGACGTGAATCTCGACGCTGGTCTGGTTGTCGGCCGCGGTCGTGAAGATCTGGCTCTTCTTTGTCGGGATTGTGGTGTTTCTCTCGATGAGTTTTGTTGCGATACCGCCCATTGTCTCGATTGAGAGTGTAAGCGGGGTTACATCCAGAAGGACTACGTCCTTTGCTTCTCCGGTCAGGACACCGCCCTGAATCGAAGCACCGACTGCGACACATTCATCGGGGTTGATTCCCTTGTCGGGCTCTTTTCCGAGGAGTGCACGGACTCTCTCCTGAACGAGCGGGACACGTGTCGAACCGCCGACAAGGAGGACGTGGTCGATATCGGATGCCGTAAGACCTGCATCTTCGAGTGCCTGCTTTACGGGTCCGATTGTCCTGTCGACTAAGGGTCCGATGAGCTGCTCGAACTTTGCGCGTGTAAGGTCGATATCGAGGAACTTCGGACCTGTTGCGTCGGTCGTGATGTAAGGCAGGTTGATGTTTGTCTTCTGAACGGTCGAGAGTTCCATCTTTGCGTTCTCGGATGCGTCGCGGATACGCTGCATTGCCATCTTGTCTTTCGAGAGGTCAATGCCCTCCTTCTTCTTGAACTCTTCGACGATGTAGTCGGTGATTGTCTTATCGAAGTCGTCGCCGCCGAGGTGGTTATCTCCCGCGGTCGCCTGAACCTCGAACACGCCGTCGCCGAGTGTCAGGATTGAGACATCGAAGGTGCCGCCGCCGAGATCGAATACCAGTACGGTCTTGTCTTCTTCCTTGTCGATACCGTATGCGAGCGCACTTGCGGTAGGCTCGTTGATGATACGCATGACCTCGAGACCCGCAATCTTACCTGCATCCTTTGTTGCGTTCCTCTGAGCGTCGTTGAAGTATGCCGGGACGGTGATGACTGCCTTCTTAATCTCTTCGCCGAGGTAGGCTTCGGCGTCGACCTTTAACTTCTGAAGGATCATTGCGGAGATCTCCTGCGGCGTGAACTTCTTGCCGTCGATCTCCACGGTCTCGCTTGTTCCCATCTTTCTCTTGATTGAGATGATTGTTCTCTCGGGGTTTGTTACCGCCTGACGTTTTGCGACGTTGCCGATAAGGCGCTCACCCTCCTTTGAGAAAGCCACTACCGACGGAGTTGTTCTTCCGCCTTCCGCATTCGGAATTACAACCGGCTTTCCGCCTTCCATGATAGACATACATGAGTTTGTAGTTCCGAGATCAATACCTAAAATTTTGTTTGATGCCATGTTTTATTCCTCCTTTCCTTTGGATACCGCGACTTTTGCACATCTGAGGACTTTGTCGCCGATGGTGTAGCCGCGAATCAGTTCATCTATTATGATTCCCTCTTTCTCGTCAGACGGGACATATGCTATTGCTTCGTGTTTGTTCGGATCGAACTGTGCGTTTTTTGACTCAATTGGGGAGATCGAATGGTTTTCCAGAATTTTTGCGAGAACTTTCTGAATCTGCACAACACCTTCACGCAATGCCTTCTCATCTGCCGCAAGTGCACGGTCGATGTTGTCGACGACGTCCAGAACCTCGATTGCGAAGTTTTCGGTGGCACGTGCTGCACGTTCTCCCGATTCTTTCGCACTGCGTTTTCTGAAGTTGTCGAAATCGGCGGCAAGGCGAAGGTATTTGTCCTTGTATTCATCTACCTGAGCTTGCAGTTCTTCCTCGCGGGTGGGCTTCCTGCCTGCTTCGGATTTCTCCGAAGCCGTATCGGTCGGGTTTGCCGGGTTGGCAGGGTCGGCTGCATTGACCTTAGCAGCACCGTTTGCCGCCTCCTTTTCTGCCTTTGTTTCCGTGTTGCCGGCAGAACCGGCGGTTTTATCCGCGTCAGACTGTTTGCCGCTGTTGCCGGATGTCTCCGCGGAGTTCTTCTTCAGTAACTCTTCTGCTTCATCCTTCTCCGACGTTTTCTGATTCATCTCATTTCTCCAATTGTTAACCGTGATTGTTGTGTGATCTTTAGTTCTGCCATAATACATGGTCTGGAGTTCTATATATATGTTTTGATGCTTATGTTTGCAGTTCTATATAATGATTGTTTTACGATCCCGCATCGCGTTTACAAATATATCTGCCCCGTTTTGCATAAAAAGCACAAAACTGCCCGCAATCTCCGCTCAGATCCTCCGCCGTCGGATGCCGTTTCGCATACCCGTAAGTCAGCCCGAAGAATAAGGGCGCGTCTGCGAAGCACACACCCGACACACAGCCGGCACACACCCGCATAAGTCACACCGTGATACTGCAATCTGCACATTTTATGCGGACAGAAACCAAATGAAAATGTACAATGAAGTATGCACTCCTATCGGTCTGGGATAAGACCGGCATAGTTGAATTTGCACAGTTTCTGGTCTCCAAAGGATACTCTCTGCTAAGTTCCGGCGGAACGGCAAAAGCGATAGCACAGGCGGGTATTCCCGTAACCGAGGTCTCGGACTACACGGGCGCACCCGAGATGATGGACGGACGCGTGAAGACGCTCCACCCCAAGATCCACGGCGGACTTCTCGGAAGACGCGGTATCGACGACAAAGTCATGGCAGAGCGCGGCATTGAGTGTATAGACATTCTCGCCGTCAACCTCTACCCCTTCGAAGAGATGTCGAAGAAGAACCTGCCGTTAAACGAGCTCATAGAGTATGTCGATATCGGCGGTCCCGCCATGATTCGTGCGGCGGCAAAGAACTTCAAGGATGTCGCCGTCGTCATCGACCCCGCAGACTACACGGGCATCATGTATAAGATAAACAACGGCGGTCTTTCCGAGAAGGACAGGCTCGTGCTTGCAAGAAAGGTCTTTGCAAGGATGTCGGCATATGACGGCGCCATCTCAAACTACCTCTACGGACTCGACAACGAGCTCCCCGAGGTCTACTCCGTGCAGTTTAAGAACGGCAGAAAACTCCGCTACGGCGAAAACCCGCATCAGAAAGCCGCGGTTTACGGCACTACGGGTATTGCGGGGCAGATTCCCCTTCAGGGCAAGGAGATGTCTTATAACAACTATCTCGATGTCGATGCCGCCGTAGGTCTCCTGAGAGAGTTCGACGAGACCGCCGCCGTTATCGTAAAGCACAACAACCCCTGCGGCGTTGCCCTCGGAGACACTCTTCTTGCGGCATACCTCAGAGCACGCGATGTCGACCCCATATCCGCATACGGCGGAATCGTGGCGCTCAACCGCGAGGTCGGCGAGGATGTCGCGAAGGAACTGGCATCGACCTTCATCGAGGTCGTAATCGCGCCCTCATACACCGAGAAAGCCCGCGAGATCATGAAGGTCAAGGAGAACATGCGTGTTCTTATTCTCCCCGAGGAGAAGCCCGTCGAGTCGCTGCGCACGATAGACGGCGGCGCTCTCGTTCAGATTACGCCAAAGGAGATTCACGAGGAGTGGAAGGTCGTCTCCGAGCGCGAGCCTACAGCTGCCGAGGTCGCAGGCATGAAACTTGCCATGAAGATCTGCAAGCATACGAAGAGCAATGCGATTGTCTACGCAAACGAGAGGTCTGCGCTGGCAATAGGCGCAGGTCAGATGAACCGCGTCAACTCCGCTCAGATTGCCGCGCTTAAGGCAAAAGAGACTAACAACTCGCTCAAAGGCTCGGTTGTCGCATCCGATGCGTTCCTGCCGTTTGCCGACACTCTCGAAGCCGCGGTTGCCGCCGGTGCAACGGCACTTCTTCAGCCGGGAGGATCCATCCGCGATGCCGAGGTTATTGAGTGCGCCAACAAGAACAACGTCGCAATGGTCTTTACCGGCGTGCGCTATTTCAGACACTGAATGTCCGAGCAGACGAAAACCCGAAGATCAACTGTCAGATATTCGCGGAGATATCCGGCAAAATATACTCTTTATTTTTTGCAGTCCGTTATCGTGACAGCCTTTTACGGTCGTTTCCGGCAGCGGTTTCGCCCGCAAATAGATCGTGTTATATGTTAGCACGGCACACGATAATAACGATATGTTTGGATTACCTGTTGAGACAATTCTTGCAGTGGGTGCGGGAATTGCGATATTGACAATATTTCTCATAGTATGGGGTCTGAGATTCAGGGAGCTTGAGATATGAATTTCGATCCGCTTACAGTAGGAGTATTAATCGTTTACGCAGCCGTTCTTATCTATATCGGAAGCAGAACATCAAAGAAAGTTCAGAACTCCGAAGACTATATCCTTGCGGGGCGCTCGCTGGGATTCTGGCTCTTTACGATTCTGATGGTCGCATCGGTCTGCAGCGGCATGACGCTTCTCGGCGTATCGGCGTTCGGATACACCTCGGGATGGCCGGGTATCTGGGAACAACTCGCGGTTCCGTTCGCGGCATCGTTCGCAATCGTCTTCTTCGGCGCAAAGCTCTACTATATCGGCAAAAAGTCGGGCTATATGACGGTCGAAGACTATTTTGCACACAGATTCGAGAGCCCGCGCGGCATGAGAGCGCTCTCCGCCGTCGCCGGTATTGTTGTTTCACTTATCTATCTTGTCGGACAGTATACCGCCATCAGTATAGTTCTTGTCTGGCTCTTTGACATAGATCACAATGTTGCACTGATAATCGCGGCGATAATCATCACCATGTATACTGTCATAGGCGGCATGTATGCGGTCTCGTGGACCTCGCTCGTTCAGGGTGGTCTTCTGATTCTGGGCGTTCTTATCATGGCGCCGCTTGTGATTATGAAAGCCGGCGGACTCACCCATATCAACGAGGTCATTGCCGGAATCGATCCCAATCTGGTCGAGCCGTTCTTCCCGTCGGCATACGCATCCTATGCTTACTGCACGCCGGAGTTCCTGTTCTCGTTTGTCATCATGCTCACGGTAGGTCTTGCCTGTGCGCCGCATGTCGTCAACAACGTTCTCGCGGTTAAGGATCAGAAATACTTCAAGTGGGTGCCGCTGGCGGCGTTCCTCATATATCTCGTCGTCATGCTCCTTGTGAAGACCACGGGATTTGCGGTCAGAACACTCGTCGAGGAAGGCTCGCTTGTGCTGCCCGCCGCCGTCAACTCGCAGGATTACGCATTCATGTACGGTGTCGAGTTCGCGTCGCCGAGCGTCTTCATCTGGGCATTCTTTGCCGTTATCGTCCTCTCCGCCGTCATGTCGACGACGGACAGGCTGATGCTTACCATAGGCACCATGTTCTCGTGGGATATCTACAAGAACATCATAAATCCGAAAGCCAACGACAGCGAGGTATTGAGGCTGAGCAAGATCTGCGTCGTTATCGTCGCTGTTGTCTCGATTGCGCTTGCGATTAACCCGCCCGAGATGCTTGCCTTCCTTATCTGGATGGCAATCGGCGTCATGCTCTCGACGTTTGCGGTCCCGTTCCTTGCCGGTCTTTACTGGAGAGGTGCGACAACAAAGGGCGCAATCGCTTCGGTCATTGTCGGTCTTGTAAGCAGCGGAATCTTCGGTTACTACTATCAGTATGTCGCCAAACTGCCCATGCACTTCTCGATATACTCACTTGCATGTGCGGCGATTGCGATGGTCGTCGTAAGTTTGCTGACAAAGAAGAACTCCGAGAAGGTCCTCGACGAGACATTCACGGGATTCTTCATCCAGCCGAAGAGTCTTCCGCTTAAGAAGAAGACGGAACAGCCGGCAAAGGAACAGACGGAAAACTGAAGACAATTGAACACAACAATTCCTTTTTTTACCGTACTTTCCGTATTTCCCGAATATCATTCACGGATACCATTCCCCGAGACCATTCTCTGACATCACTTTGAAATCACTTTCACGGTGCAGAGGCTTTTCTTATATACTAATCCGACATACCGTTGAAGTATCGATGACCTGTGCGAACAGGATTGAACGGTATAAACGATATAAATGGTATGACAGGCATGAACGGGGCTGATGAGACCGCCGGGGCAGACGGCTCAAAGTCAAGAATTATACTTCATATCGACATGGACAGTTTTTTTGCGTCGGTGGAGATGCGCGAGAATTTCGAGCTGCGCGGAAAACCTGTCATCATCGGCGCCGATCCGCGCAACGGAAGCGGACGCGGGGTCGTGAGCACATGCTCCTATGAAGCCAGAAAATACGGAGTTCACTCTGCAATGCCGGTTTCAAAGGCATATATGCTCTGCCCGCAGGGGATTTTTCTGCCGGTGAACATGCCGCTCTACCGTGAGGTCTCGCACAATGTGATGGAGATTCTTCGCGAATACTCCGAGAAGTTCGAGCAGGTGAGCATAGACGAGGCGTATCTGGACGTCAGTCATCTCGGGAGCTTTGCCGCCGCGGAAATTCTTGCGGAGGAGATTCAGCGCCGCATCAAGAGCCATGAGCGGCTGACATGCTCGGTCGGCGTCGGCAAATCGAAGGTTGTCGCAAAGATAGCCTCGGACTTCAGGAAACCCGCGGGCATTACGATTGTCCCCGCCGAAAAGAGCGAGGAGTTCCTGCGACCTCTTCCGATAGGCAAGGTGCCGGGCATAGGGAAGAAGAGTCAGAAGGTGCTCACGGATGCGGGAATCGTGACGGTCGGCGATCTGCTCGATTTCGATGTCCAGAAGTTAATCTCAATTCTCGGACGGCATGCCGCGGATCTGAAGGAGTTCGCCGCCGGCAACGACTCCCGCGAGGTCGAGGAGAGGGACGGGCAGAAATCAGTGGGACGCGAACGGACATACCAGGAAGATACAAAGGATATGACGAAGATCCTCGAGACCGTCGGCTTTATCTGCACCGAGGTGCACAGGGTCATCAGTTCAAACGCGCTTTTATTCAGGACGGTTACGGTCAAGATACGCTATACCGGCTTTATCACAAAGACGCGGAGTGTCACGCTGCCGCGAAGCACAAACGACGTTGATCTCATGTATGAGACGGCGGTGGCTCTGATAAATGCCAATCTCGACAGGGAAAAGGCGGTGCGGCTCATCGGAGTCTATGTATCCAATTTCGACTCTCTTAAGGGACGGCAGACGAAGATCCCCGACTGGCTGGAGCATTTTGAGAGGGTCTTCGGGGAGAGAGAAGTTTTCGAAACGGCGGATACGACCGGGATGTCCGAAGCCGTCCATGCAGCCCGCACCGTGCCTAAACCCGCATCCTATCAGGCGGGGATTGTCGCGGACTTCGGGGAGGAATACTTAAGCGGCATCCCGGACATCTCCGACGGTAGCGTTTCGGATTCTTCTGATTCTTTGGATTCGTTGGAGTCTTCGTATTCTCCCGATTCGGTCGGCAATTCGGTCGTAAATGCGGAAAACGGCGGGAAGAAGAGATCGCATAAAACGCGGTTGCAGAACTGGTTTTAGGTATCCGAATCGGCTTGCGGAAAAGGATAAATGGAAAAGAGAAAACGAAAAAAGGAATTGTTCAGTTTCTTGCGCCGACTGCGCCCACGCTGTCCTGATAGCGTCCGTTGTAGAGGGTTTTGCCGTCCGTGACCTCGTGCATTATTGCCTGCACGCAGCGCTCGCCTTTCTTCAGCTGATAGTCTTCGGGTCCCATATTGACAAGGCAGAGCGTCAGATTTCCGCGAAATCCGGGGTCAACGTAGCCGCCGCCGATGAGGATGCCCCTTCTTCCGAACGAGGATCTGCACATGAGAGTCGCGGCAACATCCCCGGGAAGCCATATCTTTTCCATCGAATGAACAAGGGTAACCTCGCCTTTCTTCAGGAGATAGTCCTCGCCGGCTCTTAAGTCATAGGATGCCGGCTGCTGGGATTCCTCGCTGTACGGCTCGAGTATGATACTGCCGCTCTTTATTCGCGCCTGAATGTTTTCCTTTGAAAGAATCATACAGATATCTTATATCGCCGACAAAATAGGTCTTTTTAATTTGAAAAAGGGATTTAGGTTCTGCCTCAGGTTCTGCCCCGGATTCTGCCCTTAGTTTTGCCCTTAGTTCTGCCTCTTCTCCCACTTGTAAAGCTCGAGAAGGTCGGAAAGCGTGCCGCCGGACTTTATCTCCGCTCTTATCCGCACCTCGTTTCTGTGAATCTCGAGGGCACGCCTTGCAACCTCGTAGGCACGCTCCTTCGGAACGACTACGACTCCCGACTCGTCGGCAACGATCCAGTCGCCGTTTCTCACGCTCTGCCCGCAACAGTTTATCTCCGCGCCGATTTCGCCGAATCCTTTCGGCTCCCCCGCATTCGGACAGACGCCCTTCGCAAACATCGCAACGCCGGTCTCTTTTATGCCGTCGATGTCCCTTACGGCGCCGTCTATGACCACTCCGACAACCCCTTTCGAGACGCAGCTCCATGTCGCAAGCTCACCCCACGGCGCCGCGTCGATCCTGCCGCCGTTGTCTATCACGATAATCTCGCCCTTCTTTGCCTTATCTATGGCTTCTACGGGTTTTGCCCAGTCGCCGGCAATGGTCCTCACGACAAGGGCTTTGCCCGCGACCTTAACATTGCCGCAGTACGAGACAAGACCGCTCATTGCGCCCTTTCTGTGCATGGCGTCGGTGACGTTGGGCGCCGAAACCTGCATGAATATCTCATATATCTCTTCGTCGGCGTCCTTCCGCGACGCCTTTGCCGCCTTTGACGTTTTTGCCGTCTTTGACACGGCATTATCCGAAAGCGTGCCGTAAGCCGCAGCCGCCGACTTCTTTATCTCTGCCGCAGCCGCTCTCACATCTGCCGCCTTCGTGATACTTCCGCCGACGAGAAGTATCGAAGCGCCGGCTCTTACGGCCTCGCCCGCCGAGACTGCGTCCAGACCCCCAGCGGCGCCGATCGGGAGATTTACCTTCCCCGCAATCTCCCTCAGAAGCGAGAGTGTGTCCATGCCCTTCATCTGTTGATCGATGCCGACATGAGCAATCAGGATATCCACGCCCATCTTCTCGAGCTCAAGGGAGCGTTCAAGCGGATTTAGGACATTGAGGAGGTCGGCGGCAATTTTGACGCCGTAGAGGTTGCCGGCTCTCACCGCTTCCTCGATGACGGAGTTGTCCGAGGATGCGAGAACGCAGACGATGTCCGCGCCCGCCTTTGCCGCCATCTCCACTTCAAGCGTTCCCGTATCGGCTATTTTCATATCGGCAACTATTGTATTGTCCGGAAATTCGCTCTTGAGAGTCCTGACCGCGTTCATTCCCTCACTTTTTATAAGCGGCGTTCCTACCTCAATCCAGTCGGCACCGCCCGAAACAGCCTCTTTTCCAATCTGCACGGCTCTCTTTAATTCGGTTAGGTCGAGTGCCGCCTGAAGTATGGGTCCTGACATTTGTTATGATAGATTCAATTCTATATCCTTTAAACTTGTCTATCACACCTTCGGCAATTGACGTATTCACAGGTGCGGCACGATTTTCCGAATGATTCGGGATATAAAAAGTCAAAAAACAGTCTATGAACAGTTTATGAATAGTCGATGAAAAATCTATGAATAATCTATGAATAATCTAAAAACAGTCAAAAAAACAGATACGGATTTTTGAATCCGTCCTTCAATTATTCTTGGTAACCGTTACTTACTCTGCTTTGCCTTCACTTACTCTTCCTTGTATTCTTCCATGAAGTAGATCTCGTCAAGCTCCTTCTTTGACGGGACCGTGACTTCGGCGGGGTAGCCTGCCGGAATTAGCGAGACAAGTGTGTATGCATCGGGGACGTTGAGAAGTTTCTGCACCTCGGGTGCATGGGGCATCTTGTCGCCCGCAACCCAGCAGGTGCCGACGCCGAAGGACTGCAATGCCATGATAATCTGCATGGTGGCGGCGGAACCGTCCTCAACGTAGAACTTGTGATCCTTCTTCGCGAAGACCGCGAAACAGACGGCGGCGTCTTTGATGAATTTGCCTGTCTGAACCAGCTCGCCGAGTTTTGCAAGGCGCTCTTTCTCCCTGACAACGCCGATAAGCCACGGCTGGACGTTTCTTGCCGTCGGCGCAAGCCTTGCGGCTTCGAGCGTGCTCATGATGATATGCTCTTCAACGGGTGTGTCTTTGTATTTTCGGATGCTCCTTCTTCCTTTGATGATGGTCAGTCCGAGATTTATCGTTCCTGTATGCTCTGACATAGTAATATCTCTGTATGTATGTGAAAAAAAGTTTTTGACTGAGGGAATGCACGGGTTGAAAAGGAGCGGTAAAAGCGGAAGGGACAGAGGACGAAAGGAGGGAGGTGTGGGGAATGAGGAGTGGTGGGAGTGAGTGGGTGATGAGATGTGGTGATGGGGGAATATGAATCAAAATTCTGCGGAGTTCAGCGGAACAGACCGCTTATCCACGCGACGAGATTGTTGAATCCGTCCACGAAGACAACGGTCGGGTCTATTCCGAGAATCGGGAATATGAAGATGAAATACGCAAATGTTCCGAGCATACTGCCGACGTTTGCAAGCGCCGCCACGAATATGACCTTGAACATCGGCACCTGCCTCATATCCGAGAAAGACTCGGCATCGATTATCTTCTGAAGATCGGAAGCCTTCGGTTTCCTGACTTTTGCCTCGGTTACCGCCGCAAACCAGCCTGCCGCGAGGAAGGGGTTGAGTGATGTCAGCCACGATACGCAGAATGCCGTCAGAGCCGAGAGCGGATGACCGCCGGCAATCAGGGTAAAACCTGCGGCAAGCACGCCGTTTATGATGACCCAGTAGACTACGGCGCCGAGAAGAACGTCCACGCCGACACCCGAGAAACCTATGAGCAGGAGTATGAAGGCAAACATTGCGATGATGACGCCGCCGATAATCAGTTTCCAGTTATGAGTCTTCTGCTGCGCAGTAAGGGACTCAAACGGCGGCAGAGTCTCGGGTTTTTCAAAGTAGCGCTGAATTCCTTTCATATGCCCCGCGCCAACGATTCCCAGAACTTTCTCGTGTCTCTGCGAAAGTCTCAGAAGCGAATGCGCAAGGTAGGCATCGCGTTCGTCTATGAGGGCATAGGCGCCGTTGGGCGAGAATTTGTGAAACTCCTCGATAGCCATCTCGATGAGGTCTTTGTCCTTTGTCAGAGCCTCGATGTCAATCTTATCCTCTTCGTCGTCGCCCTTGCCGCTGATTATCGTTCCCATGAGGGCGTATATCAGCCGCAGCTTCTCAAGGACGGTCATGCCTCTCCAGAAACGCGAGAGCGTGATTCTTATGTCGCGGTCGGCGAGTGCGACAGGTATCTGTCGGGATTCGGCTTCGTTTATAGCCGCAAGCATCTCGGCACCGGGTTCAATGCCGACATCCATGCCTATCTTTCGCTGAATATAGGCAAGCATCCACTGCACGAGCGTCTCGTTGAAGTTGCCGCCTTTAATGATGTCGTCCATCTCCGGAGGTTTGCCCTCCTTCTTTATCGCCGCAAACCGACCGCGGTCGAGCTCAACCGCGACGACGTCCGGCTCAAACTCTTCGATTGCACGCTTTACTTCATCGATACTGTTCTGTGAAACGTGAGCCGTTCCAACAAGTCTTATCTCAGACAATTTCTTTTACTCCCTCACTGTCGATAACGCATCTTTTTATTCCGGATTCACGGATTTTCTGAAGACTTATCTTTGTGTAAACCGATTTTATCTTCATAAATTCCGTGTCTTCGTTTATTTTGCGGGATATCAGATCGTCGGCCTGAATACCCGCTTCTTCATCGGTAATTTTGTTGCCGTAGCAGAGGCATTCGGATTTAATCAGGTTTGTTTCCGTGCAGCCGCATTCCGCGACGGCGTCGGCAAGCATGAGCGGATAAGTCCTGCAGATCCACGGTCTGTGCTCATAGATCGTGCAGCGGTTATCCGCACCCTGAAAGACGCAGGATCTTTTGCCTTCCGGATGCCTTCGGATGCACCAGTCGAATGTATACGAGACGCCGTCTTCTTCAAGAAAGTCGGGATACGGCTCGGCAACCTCGTCCCACGAAAGTCCCGTTGCCGCCATTATCTCCCGCACTTCCGGTGCGCTCATTATTATCAGATTCGAGTCGGCGGTGTTCATGCGGCAGCACTCCCCGCACATGCCGCAGGAAAAACCCGTCTCTTTCAGAGCCGCAATAAGTTCCTTTCTGAAATCAGAACTTTCATCCGATCCTTCGGTCATTGCAATGCCTTGCTTACAGATTTTCGCGTGTTATCCTGTCGAAATTCTCGAAGACGAGTTTGCCGTTCTGCGTATGCGCCACTTCGGGATGCCACTGAACGCCGTAGATGTGCTCCTCCTCATTTGCAATCGCTTCCACGGGGCAGATATCGGATTTTGCAAGGAGTTTGAAGCCTTCGGGGATCTTCTTGACCTCATCGGCATGAGACGCCCAGACAGGAATATTCGAGTCATAGCCGCTTAAGATTCCCGAGTTGTCAATAACTTCGACGTCGACGCCTCCGAATCCGCCCATGGTTCCGGGGGCGACGGTACCGTTCCTGCGGGTCGCTATTATGTGAAGACCGAGGCATATTCCGAGGACGGGAAGCCCGAGGTCCACATACTCGAATCCGTATCCGGCGCGTTCGAGCGTCGGACCGCCGCCGAGGATAATTCCTCTGCATTCGTCGCGGACGGTCTCGGGCGGAGTGTCGTTCTTAATCATCTCGGCTTCGATATCGAGGTCGCGAAGCATCCTTTTTATAAGGTGGTTCGTCTGCCCGTAATTATTGACAATGTATATGGGACGCATTTTGTGTACATATGGATTTTTTATGATATTATATTTGGTTAACGCGGTATGTCGGGACTGCCGCGGATCCACCGCGGATCCGAGATCCGATATCCCGCAAAGCGGACTTCAGAACGTATGCGACATGGCATTGTTCATGAAATCACGGATTGCCGTCCTTATCTCATCCTCCGAGTATCCGAGAAGGTGTGCGAGGAGTATGGAGCCACCGAATATTGTGCCTTCCTTGACCTCGCCTTTACAGTATCTCTCAAGCGGCGGTATGCCGATATTCTCGAAGTGCGGATCGACAAAGATGCATTTTGCGCCGATCTGACGTATTCCGTCCTCGATGGCGGCGGATTTGTCGTCGCGGACATACTTCGTCGTGATGAAGGGCGGCATCTCGTCGCCGATTGCCTTTATTAATGCACAGACCGCGAGCATCTGAGTGCCGCCGGAGAGCACGACGTTTCCGATACTGCCGCGTTTTTTGTTGGCTTCCCGAAATCCTCTCACAATGCCGCAGACGACCGGCATCATGGGGTCGCCGGCATACTTCATGACCTCGAAGGCATCCTTCGTGTCGACGCCGGCGTCGCGGATTCGCTTCAGGACGGCGTTACAGATCTCCTCCTTAAGTGCCGTGGGGCTCACGGGGAAACTGCTGGATGCGCTTGCGTTATAGCCCAGCGCTTTCATGACGCAGAGCGCGGTTGTGGTGCCACCGGGGACGCATTCGCCGAGGATGAGCAGGTCGGCGTATGTGCCCCACTGAGTGCCTACTTTGACGCCGCGCCTGTAGAGAAGCCGAGGGTCTTTCAGTGCGAAATCATGACGCGGGTCCTGCCCGACCTCGCCGTAAACGTCGGTGCAGACAAAGTCGGGGCGGTGCACAAGTCCCGCATTGACGACGACCGGCTCTATTCCGCACATTCCGAAGAGTGCGTGGACGACGACCGCGGGGGATACACATCCGAGAGGGCTTACGGGGACGTCTTTTCCCTCCTCGGTGCCGGAGAGAATCAGCCTCGCGTCGAGGTTCGGTGTAAAGAGAGTGTCCTCGGGGGTTGCTCCCGCAGCCGATACGCCTTTGACCGCCGATAACATCGAGTTTCCTATCACCATCGCCGCCATCGGCTTTGTGAATTCCATATCTATCGGTTCCGAGAACATTGAGGTTCCCGCGCTGCCGTCCCTGATATCGTCCTTAATATTATTGTGTTTTTTGACATCCGCCATTTATCTCACCGCATTTACGCCGAATCAGTCCGTGCCCTTAAATAATCCTTCGGCAACTTCGGCAGTTCTGCCGTAGTAAGAATCTGTTTTATCCGATATAATTTGATGAGTTTGAACGCCGATTATGAAAGATCAATTGTTATTTCGGCAATTGATCTTGTGCTTTTCCGCATTTTACAATAAAATTGAATAAATGCGAGATACAGAATATCTGTCAGAAACATCTGCGTGATTGTCGTGAGATAACGGCGGGAGAACATGGCTGAAGAGAAAGTAAATGCGGAAGCAAAGGAAAATCCCGATACGGAAAGTGCGGGTGCGGACGCGTGCGGCGGCGAAGAGAAAAGGGCAGCCGCAGCTTCGCCGGCTTCTGCTTCACCTGCGGGAAAGATATCCTTCATCACCTCGATAATCGCCGTATTCCAGTTCTTTACGATTCTGCCGCTCGGCACCTGCCGCGACTATGAGGCATTTCCGCGAAGGCTTTATCTCTCGCCGCTTGCGGGCTGGCTCGTCGGAGCGGCGGGCGGCGCCGTCTTTCTGCTCTTCATGCACCTTAACATGCGGATATTTGGGGCAGCGGCGGCAGTGGCGGCGATAATGGTGCTCTACGGATTCAACCACTTCGACGGCGTTCTCGATCTCGGCGACGGGCTTATGGCGCACACGAGCCGCGAAAAACGAATCAAAGCGCTTACCGATCAGAACATAGGCGCGGGCGGCACGGCATGCGGAATGTTTCTCATTCTGCTTACGGTCGCCGCCGTAGTCTCCATCCCTGCGGAATCGGTCTTCTTCGCGCTGATAATTGCGGAAGTCGCGGCAAAATACGTGCAGGTGCTCTTTCTGGTATTCGGCAGACCTCTTCGTGAGGGCATGTTCTCTTACCTGCATTCGTTTGCCAAACGCCGTTTTGCAGTCTATGCGCTGATATTATGTCTGCCGCTCCTTCTGCTCCCGATTGCACCCGCGGCATATATCGGGGCGGCGCTCGGGGCGCTCCTTGTCTTCTTCGTGCTTAAAGGTCTCTCGTATCGGCTGTTCGGCGGCGTTAACGGCGACATTACGGGGGCGGCGAACGAACTTACAAGACTTGCGGTATTGACGATTATTGCCGCAATCACGGGACTGCCCGCCGGAATCGGCGGCATACTCATTATTTAGACCGCAATCGCAATTGCCGCAATTTCCGCAATTGTCACAATCAGCACAATTACCGCGATTACAATTATTATCTGGTCACATTAACAGGTCTTTTATAGACACAAAACCTCTTTTTATCTATGATCGAAGATCCCGGTATGCATATGAAGGGTGGAATCATCACCCAGAAAAATAAGGATTACTGCACAATAAGAACCCGAATGCCGGCGGGCATACTCTCAATAGAAAAAATGCGCGGACTTGCCGCGATTGCCGAAAAATACGGTCAGACCGAGGTGCATCTGACAACGCGCCAGACCATAGAGATACCCCATATCCACCACACAAAACTCGAAGCAATCGAGGCGGATCTCCTGAAGAACGGCACCCCCGTAGGCTCGGAGAGGGACGAGATCGTAAACATCGTCGCATGTCCGGGTACGGACAGGTGCAAATTCGCAAACATTGACACGATAAGTCTGGCAATGAAACTCGACGAGAAGCTCTTCGGCAAGGAGATGCCGACAAAACTGAGAATCTCGATATCGGGCTGTCCGTATGCCTGCACAAGCCCCATCCTGAATGAGATAGGCATCACGGGGCGCAAAAAACCCCTGAGAACTCCGGGGCTCTGCACGGGCTGCGGTCACTGTACGGAATACTGCCGTGAATCGGCAATCGAGGTCAGGAACGGCGCGGCAGTGGTCAATGACGCCAAGTGTTTCCAGTGCGGCGTCTGTATCGAGTCCTGCCCGTTCAAACTTATCGGAATCGAGACGCAGGGCTACAGGATAACGGTAGGCGGCAGACGCGGCAGGCATCCGAAACTCGGACGCGAACTCGTCGAGGTCGAAACCGAGGATGAGGTCGTCGAGATTATAGAGAAACTCTCATACTGGATATACCGCCGTGCATGGTCCGGCAGACTCCTCTCCGACCAGCTCGACGACATTCAGTTCGAGAAGTTCAAGGAAGAGATTCTCTCCTCCAGAAACTGAAAACCGAGAATATGAGAATCTGAAAATATGAGAATATGAGAATATAAATACTGAAAATAAGAAAAATTGATTGAAATTACAATATTCTTTTTTTATTCCGCTTTGTGATTCTGTTTTAGATTTTGCTTTGCATTTTGTTTGTTTTGTGATTCTGTATTTTGTTTGTTTTGTGATACTGTATTTATCGGATTTTATCCATCATGCATTGAATTTATCGGTCATACATTGAGGTATAACCCGCGCCCTCGTCATCCTCGCAGAGAATCGCCGAACCGTCGCGGATGAGGGTGTTAAACATCATCGCAGCGTTCATCAATTCTTCATCGGGCGTGTTTCCGCGCCTTATTCCCTCGATCTTCTCTTTCTGGGGTGTCGGGAAGACACGCTTGCCTACCTTTACGCCGTTGCAGAATTTACAGTAAGCGCATCGGCTGTACACCGAAACCTCCTTTTCTGCGCACTTTACGGTCACTTTGTCCTTCACGGGATCTCTTATCAGTTCTAACGTCTTCATTAAAAAAAGATGTACAGCCAATATTATAAGTGTTTGCCTCTTTTACCGCGGTGTTTTGCCGACGCACCGGATCACGGGCACACAACGAAATGTTTTATACCACTGATTTCCATATATAAGATACTCGTATCTATGCGATCAGGCGTACTTCGTCTGTCGTTAGTTGATATATTGAGGTTTGATTATGGCAAACGAGAAGCCACACATGAATCTGGCTGTGATCGGTCACATCGATCACGGAAAGTCCACAACAGTAGGACGCTTATTATTTGAGACCGGTGCTGTGCCCGCGCACATCATTGAGAACTACCGTAAAGAAGCCGCCGAGAAAGGAAAGGCATCCTTCGAGTTCGCATGGGTTATGGATAACCTGAAGGAAGAGCGTGAGCGCGGTATCACAATCGATATTGCACACAAGAGATTCGATACCGAGAAGTTCTACTTCACGGTTGTAGACTGTCCGGGTCACCGCGACTTCATCAAGAACATGATCACCGGTGCATCACAGGCTGATGCTGCACTCCTCGTCGTCGCTGCAACCGACGGTCCGATGGAGCAGACAAAAGAGCACGTCTTCCTTTCAAAGACACTCGGTATCAACCAGCTCATCATCGGTATCAACAAGATTGATGCAGTCAACTACGACCAGAAGAAATACGAAGAAGTCAAGCAGAAAGTCTCTGACCTCATCAAGATGGTCGGATTCAACCCGGCAAACATCCCGTTCATCCCGATGTCCTCCTTCAACGGTGACAACATCGCAAAGAAGTCCGACAAGACCCCGTGGTACTCAGGACCCACACTTCTTGACGCACTCAACCAGCTTACAACACCCGACCTTCCGACATCACTTCCGTTCAGACTTCCTGTTCAGGATGTCTACTCAATCTCGGGTATCGGAACCGTTCCTGTAGGACGTGTCGAGACCGGTATCATGAAGAAGGGTATGAAAGTCGCTTTCATGCCGGCTAACAAGGATGGAGAGGTCAAGTCCATTGAGATGCACCACGAAGAGCACCCCGAGGCACTTCCGGGTGACAACGTCGGATTCAACGTCCGCGGTATCAACAAGGGCGACATCAGACGCGGAGATGTCTGCGGTCCTGTAGAGCAGCCGCCTTCAGTTGCAGAGGAATTCACTGCACAGATCGTCGTTCTCCAGCACCCCAGCGCAATCACGGTCGGATACACACCCGTATTCCACTGCCACACTGCACAGATTGCATGTACATTCGTCGAACTTCAGAAGAAGCTTGACCCGCGTACAGGTGCGGTCAAGGAAGAGAACCCGACATTCCTCAAGGCAGGAGATGCAGCAATCGTCAAGTTCCGCCCGGTTCAGCCGATGGTTATCGAGAACTTCAAAGAGATTCCGCAGCTCGGAAGATTCGCTATCCGTGATATGGGTTCAACAATTGCCGCAGGTATGTGTCTGAGCATCACACAGAAACAGATGAGATAATTACCTCAACAATATTTTTTTGGTGACCAAAATGCAGAAAGCCCGTATTCGTCTGTCCGGTACAGATTTCGCAAAAGTTGAGATGGTCTGCGACCGCATTAAGGAGATCGCAGAACGCACAGGTGTTAACCTTGCAGGACCTGTTCCGCTCCCGACAAAGAGAATGGTTGTCCCTATCAGAAAGAGTCCTGATGGAGAAGGTACGGCTACCTGGGACCGCTGGCAGATGCGTGTCCACAAGAGACTAATTGATCTTGATGCAGACGAACGTGCACTCAGACAACTGATGCGCATTCAGGTTCCAAAGGACATCGGCATTGAGATAGTTCTCGAAAACTAAGTGGGAGGCGGCAATTGAGAGCCGCAAATTTCTCCTCTCAATTTAAACAATTTGGCAGTTTTTTTACTGTTGAGAGGACTTTACTTATTCTCTTCGCGGTTGCACTGCTTCTGCGGTTTTTGTTTCTCGATCTTAAACTGATGCACCATGATGAGACCATTCATGCGTGGTTCTCGGTTAATCTGTTAAATAACGGTATTTTTTCCTATCATTACGATCCGACCTATCACGGTCCGTTCCTGTATTACGTGACCGCGGGTATGTTCGGTCTCTTCGGCGCGGGCGACGTTGTCGGGCGCATTATTCCTTCGCTTCTGGGGTCGCTGACCGTTCTGCTGGTTTATCCGATCTACAGACTCGGATATCTTGACAGGTGGCAGACCGTCGTCGCCGCAATCTTCCTCACAATTTCGGCGAGCTTCGTCTATTTCTCAAGATTCCTGCGCAACGATATCTTCCTGATATTCTTTACGATGATTCTGCTCATCGGCATTCTGTATTATCTCGAGAGAAAGGAGTCGAAATATATCTTCATGGCTTCGGCTGCGGCGGGACTTGCGATGTCATGCAAGGAGAACATGCCTATTGTCCTCGGAATCTTCGGTCTGTATCTCTTCTGGCTTGTCTACAGCGGAAAGGTTTCGCTGCCGAAATCATGGATTCGCGACTTTGTCATCGGCGCCGTGATTATGTGCGGCATTATGGCCGTATTTTACAGTTCGTTCGGGGCAAACACGGTTATGCTCATCGAGGGTCCGTTCAATGCGATTGAGCACTGGGCTTCGATGCACGATTCGCAGAGGCTCGGGGGTCCGTTCTACTTCTACATCATTCTGCTCCTGCTCTATGAACTGCCGATTCTTGTCCTCGGCGTTCTCGGGCTTTTCGGGTTCTTCCTGCATAAAGAGAATAAGGAAACCGGAGATCCGCGGCAGTCGGGCTGCGAAGGTGTTAACGCCGTTAACGGGGACGGAGCGGTCGGAGAGGTCGGGGCAATCGACGCGGTCAACGCCGAGGATCTCTTTGAATACACCGCACCCCAGGCACCGGCGCAGGCGACGGATGCGAAGAATGCGAATAATGCCGCATCAAACCTGCCGTCGTTCTTCGAGAGGATTCTGAATATTCTCAGAGAGGGCAATATCGGCGTCACGGTGCCGATTATCGACAAAAGACGCGAGTTTACGCGGTTCTGCATCTTCTGGATGCTGTTTTCGCTCATCGTCTACGCATATCTGGGAGAAAAGGTGCCCTGGCTTCTGCTTCATCAGCTTCTGCCGATGATCTTCGTCGCGGTCTACGACCTCTCAAAGATAAAAGCGGTTATCGTGGGCATCGGCATCGTCTTCTTTGCCGCCATGGTGCTTCATACGTCATTTACGACCGGCGACATCGCCGATCCGATTGTGCAGGTGCAGAATTCCGAGGAACTCCGCGAGGTGTTTCCGTATATGGATAATGCAACCAAGATAGCCGTCTCGAACTATGTCCGCTGGCCTTTCGTCTGGTATTATCAGGGCGATTATCCGAAGAGGATATCGTATTACTCGGATCCGGGTTATAACAAGAATATCGGTCCCGAAAATTACGATCTGATTATCGTCCACGACGGCGAAAAAGTGGACAGTATCGAAGGATTCGAGAAGCATACCTACAAGAAGTGCTACTGGATTGATGTCAATACTCTGATTCAGAGCTACGGCAAACCGATTGATATCTTCAACGCGAATGACCGCGCTCTTCTTATTGAGGACTTAAAGCGGGTTATTCACTATTACTTCACAAGAGATGCGGGTCTGGGAAGTATCAATATAGATGTCTTCGTGAAGAAGGACAGGGCATAATTATTTTTTTACCCTTTATTATTTTTCAACATTATTTTTCAACTTTATTTTTCAACTTTATTTTTCAATTTTCACAATTGCGCTTAAAAAAAGAGATTTTAAAAGATTATCGGCTCGAAAGTGCTCGAAAGTTCGGATAATCTCACTTCTGAATATAATCCTGAATTTTCGTCATGATTCCGCTTAAGAGTCCGCCCTGCGAGTCATCGCCGGTATCGTCCGCATTGCCGGCGTTATTGCCGCCTGTCATTGCGAATATCATGCTGAGAACACTTTTGAAAGTACCCGTAATCTGATCTTTCATCGTATTCTCGATGAGGTAATTCTCGTCCACGGGGACATGCGTCTTAAAGATGAAGACTTCGGCGTCAAAACCGCCTTTTGCCGTGATATTGAAGGTATCTTCGGTTGTCGCCGCCATTACGAGCGGCAGCATCTGAGTGTTCTTGAAAGTGACGGGCACCGGAATCGAGGTGTTGCCGTTGGCATCAACCGTGAACTTATCGTCATGGACATTGCCGATATTGTAGGATTCACCCTTATAGTTCCATAGCAGGTCGATATCCAGATTGGTTACCGTGGCGCCGACGGGGTTTTTGTTCCCGACAATCACATTGACCGTTAACGTAGTCTCCTGCAGGGTAATATCCGACAAAGCGACGCTCTCGACGGTTACCGTCGGCGTGCTGAAGAACATGTCCTTGCAGAGAAATACTCCGATAACTGCACAGACGATTATAGCCGCGACAACGCCGACTGCAATCAAAGTCTGCTGCTTCTTTTTTGCTTCTTCATCGGTAGAAATTTGCATAATAATATCTCCGCAGGCAAAAATATTAACCTATCCGCACCTACTGCCCGTTCACCAGCTTCAGGAACTTTTTGTCGTTCATCTGCTCGTTCGTCACGAATTCGCCGTCGAGGAAGAGCGAATAGGTGGTCACCGGCGTCGGCGCATTGCGTGCGGCGTCTTTGGAATCAAGTTTTATCGCCCGAAACGCAATGCCGTTTGCTTTTGCGGTCTCCTCAAGAACGGGCACGTATTTCGCGTTAAACGGGCACTGATTCGTATAATATAAGACATATCCGCTGTCGGCGATATGCGGGTGCTTTGCGCAATCTTTGAACGCCGGCACAGTTCCTCCGTCCTCAAAGGGCAGATACCAGAGTTGTATGCCGTTATCGGACTCGTCGCCGACGGCAAAACCCTTATGCTTAAGGTATTTCGGATCGGCAAGGAAGGGCTTTTTCTTAGCGGCGGAGAGGATGCAAAGCCCCTTCTTTCCCTTTTCTTTGCTGTCGCGGATGCACTCGCCGAGGAGATCGTTTGAGTATCCGTGCCCCTTGAACGAGCCCGAAACCCAGAGGCAGTCGATGTACATGTAGCCCTCCGCGATTATCGGGACCCATGCGTTCTCCGCCGGGATGTATTCGATGAAGCACTTGCCGCGCTCTGCGCTCTTTAAGAATACGAGCCCGTCGGCGAATCTCTCCTTAAGCCATGCCTTCTTCGACGAAACCTGCACGTCCTTATTGTTGGAGATGGCACAGCAGATATGCTCGTCTTCGATATTTTCCTTTGTAACGCGAATATATTCCATTTTAAACACCGTCTCAGTCCCGTCTCAGTCCGACTTCGCCTTTATCGGATGGCGGATAACGGTCTTCAGCTTCTCCGGCGCAACACGCCTTGCATCCGAGAGATAGATCTCATGGTGCCGCCTCGTCTCCGAGAGATCGTTCTCGTATCCGTTCTCTTCCAGATACTTATCCATTAGGGCGACCGTGGCAGGCTCGTCGTCGAAACTGCCGATGTGCATGCACTGCACGCAGAGCCCTTCGTCAATCGTGAGGAACTCGACCCGCGAAAAATCCTGCTTCTTCTTATCGGTCGCTTCCTTTACGGCAAAACGAAAGTCCTCCTCCTTAACGAAGTCGGGAAGTCTTATGACCGATATCCAGCGGAAGTTCTCCTTGTGCGCATAATCGATGCCGTCGTCGCTGTTATTGCCGTTATTGCCGTTATTGCCGTTGCTGTCCGCTACGCCGTTGCCGTTTGCACTTTCACCGCCTTCCTGCCACCAGAAACCCTCGAGCGGCGGCACGACATAATCGAAATAACCCTCGATCTTACGACTGCCCTTTTTGCTCATCCTGACGGTGTAGGCAATGCCGTATAAAAGCCCTATGGACTGTTTATACTCGCCGTCTTCGGCGTTCGGGTCCCCGCTTCCGCGAACGGCGATATAGTTCATGGGCGGAATCGTAACAATCGAAGGCTTTGCCTTCGGCATGTAAAACTCTTTGTATTCTTTCTTATAATCGAACGGCATTTACTCACTCTTTTTCACTCTTTTCACTATTTTTCACTCTTTATTAAACGAACCTATCTCAATCAGGTTGCCCTCGGGGTCCGCAATATAGCAGGTTCTCTGCCCCCACGGCTCGGTCGTCGGCGGCATTATGCCTTTCGCACCTGCCGCGGTCACATCCGCGTAGGCTTTGTCTACCGCCGCATAGTTATCCACGCTTAAAGCAATCTCATAATGCCCGTTGACTCCTTTGCAATAGGAAAATTTACTGCCGGTAAGCTCTTCGAGATCGGTCTTTCGATAAAGCAGAAAAAGTGTGCCGTCCTTTTCAAGAAAAACATTGGTGGTTTCATCGTCCTCGGTTATACCGAAGCCGAGCACATCCCTGTAAAAGCGCACCATGACCCCCATATCGTCGACCATGATGCCGAATCCGTCCAATTTCATAATATATGTTTCGTGCCGCCAAAGAATAACAATGCCGCTATTTCTTCGACGGAAACGTCGGATTCTTCTCGAAGATCTCGGTCACGTCCTTCATAAGTTCGGGAATCGGAAGGTGCTGCGGGCAGGCATCCGCACACTGACCGCACTGCGTGCAGTCCGAGGCTTTTCCGCGCAATCTTGTCAGCGCAAGATAATAGTAATACTGACTCGAAGATGCCGAAGGACTCGTCGGACTGTCGCTCTTTGCGCTGTTGTAAAGCGCCATGTAATCGGCAACCGGAATATTGCAGGGACAGCCCTCTTCGCAGTATCTGCATGCCGTGCAGGGAACGGCGGTATTATCGCGGATTATCTTCACGACTTTGTCGAGTATTGCAAGCTCTTCCTGGTTCAGCGGCTTTAAATCCGCAAAGAGTGCCGTATTCTCCTCCACCTGAGCGACCGTGTTCATCCCCGAAAAGACGGTCTCGACACCCTCCAGACCCGCAGCGAAACGAAGCCCCCACGATGCCGGTGATGCCGCCGGGTCATAAGTCTGCATCAGATCCTCGGCTTCTTTGGGAATCCGCACGAGATTGCCGCCCTTTAGCGGCTCCATGACCAGAATCTTAACGCCGTGCCTTACTGCCGTCTCGTAACATCTCTTCGCCCGAGTGCCGAGATCTTCCCAGTCGATATAATTTATCTGCAAAAGAACAAAATCCACGGGATGCTTTGTCAGAATTTCGTCGAGGACCTCGGGGGAATCGTGGAAGGAAAAACCGAATTCGCGGATAAGCCCCGCATCCTTCTTTGCCTTCAGAAATCCGAACGCGTCGAACTCCTCGGCTTTTTTCAGGTTTGACGCATTGATATTGTGAAGAAGGTAGCGGTCGAAGTATTCGACGCCGCAGTTTCGGAGCTGCTCTGCAAATATCCTCTCGAGATCTTCGCGGGAATTGAAGAGATGCATGGGCATCTTCGTGGAAAGCTCATACCTGCTCCTCTCATACCTCGAGGTAAGACAGCGCCGCAGGGCAGTCTCGGCGTGAAAATCGTGATACGTATATGCGGTGTCAAACCGCACGTAACCCGCCTCAAGGAATAGATCGACGAGCCTGCTGAGCAGATCGTAATCGATTGAAGCGACAGCGTGCTTATCGAAGAGCGGAAGCCTCAAGGTTCCGAAACCGAGATTGGTCCTGCCCACTTTGCCGCCGCCTTTAACCGTCCTAATCGTATCCACCGTCAGAACCAGTCGACTTCGAAGGTCTCCGCGACATCCTTGAGCCATTTCGTGATCTCTATATGCTGCGGGCAGGCATCCTCACACTCACCGCACCCGACGCATTCGGAGGCTTTCGGATGTTTCTCGCCGAGATTCTGATAATAGACCATCTGCGGCGAAAATCCGGGGACGTTTGCACGTTTATCCGCATTGTAAAGCGTGAAGTAGAGCGGAATCGGAATCCCGTTCGGGCAGGCGTGGACACAGTACTGACAGTTGGTGCAGGGAATCACAACAGCCTTTCTTATAATCGCGGCAGCCTCTCCGACTATCCCGAGTTCCTCCGCGTTCAGCGGTCTGAAATCTTTCATGGTCTTCAGGTTGTCCTTCATCTGTTCGACATTCGAGACACCCGAAAGAACGGTCATCACATTATTCTGCGAAGCCGCGAAACGAAGCGCCCATGAAGCCGTGGAGGCATTCGGATCGTGGTCTTTAAAGAGTTTTTCGGCATCTGCGGGGATGTTTATCAGATTGCCGCCTTTGACAGGCTCCATCACGATAACGGGCTTATTGTATTTTGCGCAGACCTCGAGACTTCTCTTTGAATCTATGCCCTCGTCTTCCCAGTCGAGATAATTCAGCTGAATCTGAACGAACTCAATCTCGGGATACCTTTTCAGAACGCTCTCAAGAAACTCCGAGTTGTCGTGGCAGGAGATGCCGATCCTCTTAATCTTCCCTTCGGCTTTCTTCCGTGCAATGAACTTCATGCTGCCCAATTCCTTCTCGAGCGACTCAAAGAGCCTGCCGAGATTGTGTAGCATGTAGTAGTCGAAGTATTCGACGCCGCACTTTTTCAGCTGTTCGTCAAAGATTCTCTCCTGATCCTCCTTTGTGTGGATCATCATCATCGGCATCTTGGATGCGATTGTGAAACTCCCGCGGGGATAGCGGTCGACAAGCGCCTCCTTCAGTGCCGATTCGGACTTGAACTCATTGTACATGTAGGCAGTGTCAAAATAGGTGAAACCCGCCTGCATGAAGAGATCGACCATCGCCTTGAACTCGTCAATATCCACGCTGCCCTGATCCTCCGCATCCGTAAGCGGAAGACGCATACAGCCGAATCCGTAGATCTTCTTCGGATCCTTCTTCACGGGATCCGTCTTCATATGATCTTTGTTCATCGGATTCACGGTAACCGATTCCGTCATAATATCCCTGCCTGCGCCCGTTCTGCAACCGAAGGCTTCAGACGCCGCGTGCGAATTCTTTGATCTCGGCAAGCTTCTTCTCGGATTTGTTCTCGCTTCCGTGTGCCGTGATGATTCCCATATCTTTCTTGCCGAGATAGCCCATCATTGCCTTATACTGTGCTATTGCCCCGTCGTATACGCCAGGAGATTCCGAACTTAAGAGCATGGCACTCTTCTTGATGTTTTCCATGCCGCCTAAAGCGTAGAATCTGTCGATTGTGCACTGAAGCTGTCCGCTCATCGTGAAGTAGTATATGGGTGCCGCAAGGACAAGCATATCGGCTTTTTTGAGCTCGGCGGTAACCTCCGCCATGTCGTCTTTCTGTGCGCAGACGCCGTTTCCTTTGGTGTGGCAGTGCTCACAGGCGATACATCCCGCGATCTTCATCCTTCCGACATTCATGACGGTTACGCTGTTTCCCGCCGACTCCGCTCCTTCTTTGAATGCCTCAACCATTGCCGCCGTGTTTCCGTTCTTACGGGGGCTTCCGTTTAATACCAGTATATTCATGTGAAACACCTGTGATTACCGTTATGCCGCGGTAAACAATTTAGTCTTTATCCGTATGTTTAATTATTTTTCGGATATCGCAAACCTGCCCGAAACTCCGAAAAACGCGAATAAAAAAAGAAAATAGAGTATTATATTATTGCTTTTCCGGTATGCTCCGTTATGCCTTTTTTACGTCGCCAAAGTATCTGCCGACCGCTTCAAGCTGCTTGGGAATGTCTATGCCCTGCGGGCAGGATTCAAGGCATTCTCCGCAGTTTAGGCAGTTTGATGCCGCTCCGCAGCCGTTGGACTCTGCGCCGAGCATGGAATGGTAATAGAAGTTTGCCGTGTCGTAGTCGTCGAAGAGGAACGAATTGTTGTAATACGTGAAACAGGACGGGATATCGACGCCGTTGGGGCAGGGGAGACAGTACCCGCAGTTTGAACAGCCGATCTTCATGCGTTTCCTGAGTTCGCCGGCAACCTTGCCTATGAGCTCAAGTTCCTTATAGGTCATCGACGATGCCGCGGTCTCGGAGGCGGTCTTCAGATTGGCTTCGACCTGCTCCATTGTGTTCATTCCCGAGAGGACGACAGTAACCTCGGGATGATTCAGGACCCATCTGTAGCCCCAGTCGGCAGGCGATCTCGAGGCATGGCTCTCTTTGAATATGCCGGCGATATCCGCGGGCATCCTGTCGGCAAGGTGACCGCCGCGGAGGGGCATCATGACGGAGACGCCGATACCCTTCTTTGCGGCATACTCCAGACCCTTCGAGCCCGCCTGAAACTTCTCGTCGAGGTAATTATACTGAATCTGACAGAGATCCCAGTCATACGAGTCGAGTATCTTCTTGAAGAGCTCAAAAGTTCCGTGGAACGAGAAGCCGACATGCCGGATTCTGCCGCGGCTCTTCTCCGCCGCCAGAAAGTCGAGGACGCCGAGATTGAAGAGCTTCTCCCAGCGCGATTCCGAGAGTGCAATCAGCATATAGTAATCTATTCTGTCCGTGTTTAGCCTTTTCAGCTGCTCGTCGAGTATTTTTTCCATGTCTTCGGTCTTTTCGACATGCCACGACGGAAGTTTTGTCGCCAGAAATACCTTGTCCCTGTATCCGCCCGCAAGAGCGCGTCCGAGAAAAGTCTCGCTTTCTCCGAAGTGATAGTCATATGCCGTGTCTATGTAGTTTACGCCCGCATCTATCAGTTTATGAACTATCTCCGATGCGGATTCCTCATTTATGCTGCCGTCGGCGTTTAGCGGCAGACGCATTGCACCGAAACCCAGTGCGGAAAATTTGTCCCCTGTCTTTGGGTTGATTCTGTAAAGCATATCCGACTTCACCTTTTTTGATCCCGTGATCCTGAAATATCAAATGAAATATTAAATGAAACATCAATGAAACTTCAAATGAGATATAATATGAATTTTCAATGACATGTCCGGGATTTCCTCAATATTTTTTGCATAATACTCAGCAAAAATTTCACGGGAATCTGCCGCAAATATTCGGCATGATATGACAAATAAGTATGCATTCACAAAGTTAATTCGGCATAATAACCTGCAAATATACGCCGAAGTTCAAACAAAACAACTGAAAAATTTTAACAAAAATCATTACATATGGAATTAATATAATGTTTATCTGAAATTTCGGCACCGGCGGGCAGAGGCGGCGGCAGATAACGCCGGAGAAATCAGGGGGATATCTTAAATCATGGAGAAAACGGAAGAATGGCTCTGGCAGTGTTCGATACCGGACAATGCCGAACTTCAGGAGCATATACTGAAGACGGAGTCTACCGTGATCATCGGCGAAAAATGCCGCATAGATTACGGTCTTTACGGCTCGGAGATTATCGTCAGCGAATTCTGTCAGATCAACGGAAACATTCACGCCGAAGACGATCTCCGCATAGATAACTGGACCGTGGTGACAGGCGACGTCACGAGCGACGGCAACGCATATCTCGGCGAGGGCGTAAAGATAAACGGCAGACTCCTTGTGGCAGGCGACCTCGACCTTGGCGACAATGTCGCAATCAGCGGCGGATTTGAGGCAAAGGGCTGGATTTCCATCCGAAATCCGATGCCGGTCATCGCCTATATCATGCTCTATCTCGTTACCCTTCTCGGTATCGACAAGGAAGAGGACATAAACGCAATGTTCCAGAAGCTCTTCTCCGAAGACGAAGAAGACGAATCGCAGAAGATGCCGCTCATAATCCCCCCCAACTCCACGCTGAACATGGAGATCTTTACTGTGCCGACCGCGATGAAGATAGGCAGCGGCTGCCGCCTCCACGGAAACATCCGCGCCTTATCGGCGACCGTCGGCGATAAAAACACGATATTCGGCAGTGTTTCCGCGGACAAAGACATCATGGTCGGAGAGTCCACGGTCATCCACGGCGCCGTCAATTCCTCGGACGGTGTCGTTGCCGTAGCAAGAAAAGCTCATATACTAGGCGATCTCCGCTGCGAGAGCCTCATGCTCGATGAAGAGGCAAGACTCGACGGCACAATCAGGGCGCCGGGCGGCGTCAAGATTCTGAGAGCGGAAGCCAAAAAATAATTTTTCCAATTTTCGGAGTACAATATGACCCTTGCGGATATTTTCGAGATTAACGACCCCATCTGTATAGAACCTGCCATCATGGACTGCGCCGATTCGGAATACACGCGGTTCCTGCTCGACGGCGATTACAGCGCCGCGAAACTGCTGGTTGACGAGAACGAAGACCCGATAGCGGCGGCGTTCCTCGAGGAGGGGGGCTGGACCGTGACCTCGTTCGTATTCCGACCGTTCTCGGTCGAAGTCCTTGAGAGATTTGAGGCTCTCGACGGCGATATCTATCAGGAAGAGCGCTCGAATTATCTTGCGGCACTCCGCGAATACTACTGCGGGGAGATTGTCAGGGAGTATCCCGACGTCATCGAGGACAACCGCGAAGGGCGCTACGAGATGATTGAAAGCCTCTTTAAATCGCTCAATCTGATACCCGGCAGTGAAATAATGGAAGGAAACGGCATAGGAGACGGCACAGGTGACGGCGCCGCAAAACCGACGGCGATTGACTTCTGCTGCGGTTCCGGGGTTGCCACCTCGGTCCTCCGCGACTTCGGTTACGAGACGCTCTCGTTCGACTACGATGCCGCGCTTATCTCCTGCGGCATTCAGCGAAAGAGGCTGGAACCGTCCCGTGCCATGTGCCTCGACGGTACGAGAGCCTCGGATTTCTGTCCGAAATGCAATCTGGGAATCGGTCTGATGCTCGGCGATATCACGAATTTCAACGCCGATATGTGGGAGGATATCATATACGAACTCTTTGAACTCTCGGAAAAGACCGTGATCTCAACCGCAACCAAACCCGAGATAGAGAGGGTTGCGGGTTGGTGCAGTGATGCGGGACGCAGATATAAGATAATCGAGAATGACCGCGACCCCATCTACGATTCATGGGTCTGCGTAAGCGAAGAGTAAAAGCAGCCAAAGGCAGCCCTGCGGCGCCGATAATTCAAAAAAAAGGAATATATTTGATTTTTGATCTTTTGTTTTTTGTTGTTTGTTGTTTGTTTTTTTTTTTGTTTTTTTGTATTTTATTTTTTATCTGCGGTCGTTCTTCCTTGCCGGCTCGAACGAGATCTCGTATCCGCGGATTGTGCTCTCGTTCATGATTCTGTGAACATCCTGAGCCAGATCCATCGGAATCTCGACAAACGAGAAGTCGTTTAAGATACTGATTGCTCCTATGTTCTTACCCGCGATATGAGCTTCGCCCGCGATGGCGCCGACGATATCCTTGGGCTTTACGCCCTGGGATTTGCCGACATTGATGAAGAATCTGACCATGCCCGGCTCCGCTCCCGTATCCTCGAACTCGCGGCGCAGGTTGCGGTTTCTGCCGGCATCATGCCTGCGGTCGCCCCTCTCCCTTCTCTCATCTCTGCCGAATCTCTCGAATTTCTCCGATCTCTCGTCGCGGTCAAAGCGGTTTTTGCCGTTTTTGCGCCTTGAGTCATGACCGTAATCCTCGGAATCGCCGGCATAATCGTATGATGCGTACGATGTCTGCACCGCGGATGCCGACGCCGGCATCGAACCGCCGCTTCTTCCGTCGCCTTCGACCTGAACCTTTATGAGCGCCGCGGCAATATCCGTCAGGGCGAAATCCTCGTCCATGAGTTTTTCTACCGGCGCTATATATGCCGTCAGATCGCTGTCGCGCATGACACCGCGAAGTTTATCGAGGAATCTGTCAATGCGGCAGTTCTCCACGTCTTTTATGCTCGGAGGCGCCACGCGTCTGATCTTTGCCTTCGCAAGCTTCTGGATCATGCGGAGTTTTGCGGTCTCACGCGGACCCACAAAGGTATATGCACGTCCCGTTTTGCCCGCACGTCCAGTACGTCCGATTCTGTGAATGTAATACTCGGCATCCTGCGGAACGTCGTAGTTGTAGACCGTGTCGATATCGTCGACATCTATGCCCCTTGCCGCGACATCGGTTGCGATGAGCATATCGAGCGAACCCGACCTGAATTTGTTCATGACGCGGTCGCGTGCGGACTGGTTCATGTCGCCGTGAAGTCCCTCGGCGAAATAACCGCGGGAATGAAGCAGGGACGAGATCTCGTCGACACGCTTCTTCGTGTTGCAGAAGATCATCGAGAGACCGCCGTTTATGTCGATAAGGCGGCAGAGAATGTCCAGTTTGTCCTTTTCGCGTGCCTCGATATAGAGCTGTTCAATCGAGGGCACGGTAAGCACGGTCGGAGTGAGTGCCAGAAACTCGGGATCGGTCTGGAACTCCTTAGAGATTCTGAGAATGGGTTTGGGCATAGTCGCCGAGAAAAGAATGGTCTGGCGCTCATCGGGGGCATACTCCAGAATCTCCTCGAGATCTTCCTTGAATCCCATATCGAGCATCTGATCGGCTTCGTCGAGGACGATTGTGCTGATATTGTTCAGCGTCAGCGTCCGCCTCCTGAGGTGATCCATCACCCTTCCCGGGGTGCCGACGACGATGTGAATGCCGCGTTTAAGTGCCGAAATCTGCCTCTCTATGTCCTGTCCGCCGTAGATGGGGAGGACTCTTATGTCGTCGCGGTATTTCAGGAGCCTGTTGAACTCTTCGGCAATCTGAATCGTAAGTTCGCGTGTCGGCGAGAGGACCATTGCCTGAACATGGCGCTCTTCCGCGTTTATCTTCTCAATTACCGGAATCGCGAACGCCGCCGTCTTTCCGGTTCCCGTCTGTGCCTGACCCGTTACGTCGCGGCCGTTCATGATTAAAGGAATCGCAAGCTGCTGAATAGGGGTCGGCTCCTCAAAGCCCATGTCTTCAACAGCCCTGAGTATTTCGTCCGAAATATTCAGCTCGGTGAATTTCAAAAATGTATCCATTTACTTATTATACGTCGTCCGAACTATAAGACAGTTGGCAAAGGAGAAAATAATGGCATATTGTTTTTCAATCGGCAAAAGGGTGCGGAAATTGGGAGCGCATGCTGGCTGACCCGCGGACCGACATTCGGACAGAGATGAGGTCGCCGAAAATAAACCCCTAATCAGCCGTATTTGTGTGCATGGATCCAGTAAACTACCTCATATTTTATGCGCCGTATTACGCGGGCGCCTGCTGGAGTGTTCGCAAAAACCGCACCGTTTCGCGATTATTCCATACACGATAGGAAACGGGGGTGCGGCTCTTTTTTCATACCCGCGCCCGTCACGCTATCGTTGGAAATACCGCGGGCAATCGCGGACAAACGCATACAATCTGATTCAATCCCATATAATTCCGTTCAATCCCTTGCAATCACACCCAATTCCGTGCAATATCGTGCAATCCCATATATCGAAATAACTATACTGTCATAAGAAAAAATAATGAGAATAATTTGCATTATTAAGAAGAATCAATTCAAGGAATGAAACAATGAAAGTAATTTACAGCGACGGCAAAACCGGAGAATGTCCCAAAGAGGATGAACTGCATGTAATACGTCATACTGCGGCACATATTCTTGCACAGGCAGTAAAGCGCTTATATCCGACGGCATCATTTGCATACGGACCCGCGACAGAAAAAGGATTCTACTACGACATTGACTTGGGCGACGCAAAACTTTCAGAGACAGACCTTGAAACGATAGAAACAGAGATGCGCAAAGTAATCAAGGAGAATCTTCAGATTAAACCTTTCATACTTCCGCGCGAAGAAGCCCTTAAACTGATGAAAGAGCGCAACGAGCCGTATAAGGTGGAGCATATCGCCGATCTTGCCGAGAACGAGCCCATCAGCTTCTATCAGCAGGGCGAATATATCGATATGTGCACCGGTCCGCATCTGACCTATACGGGCACACTGAAGGCGTTCAAACTCACCTATATCTCGGGTGCATACTGGAAGAACGACTGCAAAAACAAGATGCTCACGAGGATCAACGGTACCGCCTTTGCGACCGCAAAAGAACTCGACGAATTCATAAAACTTCAGGAAGAGGCGGAAAGACGCGACCACAGGAAGATAGGCAAGGACATGCAGCTCTTCATGTTCTCCGACGAAGGTCCGGGTTTCCCGTTCTTCCTCCCCAACGGCATGACAATCAAGAACTCGCTCCTCGAATACTGGCGCGAGATTCACCGCCAGAACGGATATCAGGAGATTTCAACGCCGCTTATCATGAACCGCCGCCTCTGGGAGACCAGCGGTCACTGGGATCACTACAAGGACAATATGTATGCGACCGAGATCGATGACGAGCCGTACTGTATCAAACCGATGAACTGCCCCGGCGCCGTCATGGTCTATTCCACGCAGCCGCACAGTTACCGCGAGCTTCCGATTCGTCTTGCAGAGATCGGTACCGTGCACCGCCACGAACTGAGAGGTACTCTCCACGGTCTCTTCCGTGTCCGCTGTTTCACACAGGATGATGCACACCTCTTCATGAGAAAGGACCAGATCGCCGAGACGATTACCGATGTCGTGAGAATCATCAACGAAGTTTACACGAAATTCGGATTCGAATACTACCTTGAGCTCTCGACCCGTCCCGAGGACAGCATGGGAAGCGACGAGGACTGGGAAGCGGCAACCAACGGTCTTAAGGATGCTCTCAACAAGATGAATCTGCCCTACACCATAAACGAGGGCGACGGCGCTTTCTACGGCCCGAAGATCGATTTCCACCTAAAAGACTGTCTCGGACGCACATGGCAGTGCGGTACGATTCAACTCGATTTCCAGATGCCGCTCAACTTCGACCTGACCTATGTCGACGAGAACGACGACAGACAGCACCCGATAATGATCCACCGTGTCTGCTTCGGTTCAATCGAGCGTTTCATCGGCATTCTCACCGAGCACTATGCGGGTAAGTTCCCGGTCTGGCTCTCGCCGGTTCAGGCTAAGGTGCTTCTGGTCTCCAAGAAGAGCGAGGAGTATGCGGGCTACATCTACAAGATGCTTAAGGACGCAAATATCCGCTGCGAACTCGACAACCGCAACGAGAAGATCGGATATATGATAAGACAGGCGCAGTATACCGAGCGCGTGCCCTACATGATTATCATAGGCGAGAAAGAGCTTGAGAATCAGAATATCTCGATACGCACCCGCGACAGCAAGACGGTTTCCATGTCGCCGGAAGAGTTCCTCGAGAAGATCACGACCGAGATTCGTGACAGGGTCTGAAAAAGACCGGATTTTTCCTTTTTTTTGTAATTTGAATTTTAATTCTTAATGGAAATTATTTCAGAAAAAATGATTTTTTGTATTTTTAAATTTGATGACCTTATCTTATGAACGCTAGAACGTTATCTTATGAACGTCAGAACGTTATCTTATAAACGCACTGCGTCCGGCATACTTTGCGGATGCGCCCATCTCTTCTTCGATTCTTAAGAGCTGGTTGTATTTCTCGACACGCTCGCCGCGTGCGGGTGCGCCGGTCTTGATCTGACCCGTACCCATGGCAACCGACATATCGGCTATGAAGGAATCGACGGTCTCGCCGCTTCTGTGGGAGATCATTGCGCCCCAGTTGTTCTTCTGCGCAAGGCGGATGGCATCGACGGTCTCGCTCACGCTTCCGATCTGATTCAGCTTGATAAGAACGGCATTCGCGACACCCTTCTCGATACCCAATTCCATCCTCTTTACATTCGTCACAAATAGGTCGTCGCCGACAAGCTGCACCTTTGAGCCGATGGCGTCGGTGAGCTTCTTCCAGCCTTCCCAGTCGTCCTCGGCAAGTCCGTCCTCGATTGAGACAATCGGATACTTTTCGCAGAGTCCCTTATAGAACTCCACCATCTCGTCCGAGGTCAGCTTTCTGCCTTCGGTTCTGAGGTTATAGACGCCGTCCTCATAGATCTCGCTGGACGCGGGGTCAAGGACAATGCCGATGTCTTTGCCGGGTTCGTAGCCCGCCCTCTTTATTGCCTCGACTATGAGCTTAAGCGGCTCCTCGTTCGACGGCACCTGCGGAGCAAATCCGCCTTCGTCGCCGACGCCGGTGGAGTGTCCCTTCTCTTTGAGCAGCGCTTTCAGTGCCTGATAGACCTCCGCACCCCATCTGAGAGCCTCGCGGAAACTCGGAGCGCCGTAAGGGGCAATCATGAACTCCTGAAGATCCGCACCCTGCCAGTTGGCGTGTGCACCGCCGTTCATGATATTCATGCACGGAACCGGCAAAGTCGGCTGCGCACCAGAGAATTCGCATAAATATTTCCACAGCGGCAGTCCCTTTGCCTGCGCCGCACTGCGTGCAACCGCCATAGAGACGGTAAGGATCGCATTTGCCCCGAGCTTGCCCTTGTTCTCCGTGCCGTCGGCGGCGATCATCGCGGCATCGATATCTCTCTGCTTAAGTGCGTCCATGCCGGCGATCTTCTTCGCAATCTCGTTGTTGACGCCGGAAACCGCTTTTGTAACGCCCTTGCCGCCGAAACGCTTCTTGTCGCCGTCGCGAAGCTCAACCGCTTCATGAACGCCCGTCGAGGCACCCGACGGACATGCCGCTCTTCCGAATGCCCCCGATGAGAGATAAACGTCAGCCTCTACAGTCGGATTTCCTCTCGAATCGAGGATCTCTCTTCCGATTATCTTCGTTATTGATGTATTCATGGAAAAACCGTCCTTTAAATTACCGATATATGGTTTACTCAGTTACTCTGATACCCTCTATTATTGAACAGGTATAACAAAAAAACTTGCCACTTTCACAAGGTATTATATAAGGCAGGAATAATGAATTTTTTATGAACATATCATCTGAGAGCGGAAAGAAAATAAGCGGAATAATGCTTCTTCTTTCCGCCGCAGTCTTACTGAGCGCCGCCGTATCCCCGGTGGCGGCAGCCGATCAGAAATACATAGTAATGTATATCGTCGGCTCGGACCTTGAGAGTTACAGCTATGCAGCAACCGATAACCTCAACGACCTTCTTACGAACTGGAAAGATACACAGGGCGACTTACTTGTCTTCTACGGCGGATCCAACAAGATCGGCTGGAAGGATTCCATAGCCGTGGCAAACATGCAGAATATCGCGGTCGACATTGCCGACGGAGAAATCGGTACGGATGACGGCTACAGCGAAACAAAGAACGTACTTTTCAGAATAAACAAAGAGATCTCAAGTGCCGACGCTCTGACCGAGTGTCTGCGCTATGCGGACAAATACGCCGCCGATAACGGCCTTACCGAAGCCGACCGCTACATAATTTTCTGGGATCACGGCGGAGGATACTCGGGATTCGGCATCGACGAGAACACCGGCAAAGAATTTGAGATAAAAGATATCTCCGATGCCTTTGCCGCGTCGGGAACACGCCCCTACAATATTCTGGCTTTCGATGCCTGCCTCATGGGGTCAATCGAGGTTGCCGATAAACTGAGTCCGTATGCAAACTACATGGTGGCATCCGAGGAACTTGTCGCGGGAATGGGATATGACTATGCGGCAATCGGACGCGCACTGAATCTCAAACCTTCTATAACGGACGAAGAGATGGGCAGGATAATCTCCGATGCCTATGTGAAACAGGACGATTATCAGATGACAATGTCTCTGGTGCGTATGCAGAAGACAAAAGATCTCGTATCCGCGATTGAAAATCTGGGCAGGGAGTTATACGCCGTTGTCGACGACTACGAGTCGCTTCAGGCAATCGGATATATCTACACCAATACGCAGGGCTTCGGCACGTACAACGCCGACCCCTCCGAGATTATCTCGATGGACGTATACGAATTTGCAAAAATGCTGACGGAATACAGCGACGGCAGTCTTAAGGATGCGGCGCAAAAAGTAATGTCGGCAGTCGACGGATTCGTGATTTACGCCACGGATGACGGGTATTTCTCATCGGCAAAAGGTGTTTCCGTTGCGATACCTTCCGAAGGATTTTCCGATATTCCAAGAAACTGGATCGACCTCGGCAGCTCAAACTGGTATTCGTACATGAACAAATACTATACTCTTGCAGGAACCGACAGCGTGCCCCACGCCGCCTATACGGACGATGATTCCGGTGAATATTATGACACAGATTCCGGGGATTATGCAGATTCTGATGAATATTATGATGATTATTATGACTCGCGTGCAGCCGGTTCAAAGAGTGTCACGTTTACCGACACTTACGGATCGTATGATGCGGTCTGCGATTACATCTACCTTGACGGCGACAGATACATAAGAATCGGTCAGGTGCCGCTCGAAGAGAAGATGAAGAATCAGACCGACGGCAAATACAGCGATGTCTGGACATCGGTTCCCAGCGGCACATACTCGATACCGGAATGGGACTGCAGATGGTTTGTTCTTCAGTCCGAAGGCAATGCGCCGATAACGGTCAGCATGGAATACGGAGGAACCTACACGGACGATGACAACAAGCCCGTGTATATGTATCACATCTTCGGCAACCACACACGCGTCGTTAAGGGAAGTCCCGTCACAAAGCCGTCATACATTACGGTCATCACGGATCCTTCGACTATGAAGGTAAAGGACATATCGGTCAGTTCCATCGAGAACAATGGCGGCAAATTCGATTACTGGGGTAACGGCAGTATCCTGAAAGGCGACGTTTTCACACCAAAGATCACGGTCTATGACCCGATGACGAACAGTGTCAGCGAAATCATCTCCGATAAGTCATATACCTTCGGCGATAATCCCCTCAATGCTCTGACTGTGGTCAAACTGGACGCCGATAAATGTACCTGGCTTACCGAAGTCATATACTGGATGAAAGGTCAGTCATACTTCTTTGAGCCGGAAGGCGCCTCATCCGCGGCAAATGCCACGAATGCCCGGACAACTCAGACAACCCAGACAGCCACTCCCAAACCGACAACGTCGCCGATGATGCCGATTCTCTCCGTAATCGCATCTGTCGGTGCAATGGCATATGTCGTGCATAAAAAATACTGAAATCCGTCGGTCAAAGACAAAAAAACAAGGACAAAAAACAAAGATATAAAACAAATACATAATAAAAACAAAATTTTCTTTTTTTTTTATAATACTTTGGAACGATTTCAAAACGTATGCTCGATATCGGGCTTTTCATCCAAATAATCGGGAATATTATTGAAAATATCCTCACGTGTCTTTGCATTTTCAAGCATCAGCATTGTAGCGTGCTGGGGTCGTGCATGGATGCCGTTCCAGAAATATTCGTCGTATTGCGGACGCGGAATAAACGCAAAAACAGGTCGGTCGGGAGAGAACTCCGCATTGATTCCGTCCTTATTCACGCCTGTGTCAAGGAATACCCATCTGCCGTTTACAAAGGCGGCATTGAAGCAATGAACGCAGTAACCTTCAGAATCGTCGTCGGCAAGGGTTATGCGCTCAAAGCAAAAACCTGAAGGTATCTTCACATAGCGCAGAAATGCCGCCAGAAGTATGGATTTGGTATGACAGATTCCCCTGCCCTTCGTAAGAACGTCGGAAGCTTTTACGGTTATGATGTCTTCGCCGGTATCAAAGATATGCAATATCTCATCGCGGACAAAGTTAAAAGCCGCTTCTGTTCTAGCGACATCGGATGATAGTCCCGAAAAAAGATCCCCTGCCTTTTTCGCAATCACGGGGGAGTCATAATCGACGTATTCGTCGGCGGCAAGAAAATCGGCTGAAGGATGAGTCGTATTGAAAGGCATACTAAAACTATGAATTCCGAAGATATATGATGTTTCATCGGATGTGAACGAAAACACAGTCCATAAAAACACCCGAATATCATACAATGAAAACATCATAAAAACATCATAATAACACATCATTAAAACACATCATAAAAACCAAACCGAAACCGAGATTATTTGTAATTACAATCCTACATAATATTGTGAAAATTGCAGTACTTGGCGGCGGTCTAACCGGAATTGCGCTTGCAAACACCCTTACCCTCAGGGGACATGACGTTACCGTCCTCGAAAAAGAGGCGAATACGGGCGGACTCTGTCGCTCCGAGACCAAAGACGGATTTACTTTTGATATCGGCGGCTCGCATATTATTTTCAGCCGCGACACAGAGGTCAACGACTTTCTCTGCGACGTGCTCACGGAGAACAAAGACAAACGAAAGCGAAATACGAAGATCTTTTTTAAAGGCGCACACGTGAAGTATCCCTTCGAGAACGGGCTGCACGACCTTCCCCCCGAAGACAGATTCTTCTGCATAAACGAGTTCGTGAAGAATCTGATTGCGCTCGAAAAAGGCGAGCTCAAAAAACCCGAAAACTTCAGGGAATGGATATATTACACATTCGGCAGGGGAATCGCGGAATCCTACATGGTTCCCTACAACGAGAAGATCTGGAACTATAAGACCGAAGATATGTCGCTTCACTGGGTCGACGGCAGAATCCCGCGACCGCCGGTTGAGGACATTATCAAATCGGCAATCGGCATCGAGACCGAAGGATACACACACCAGTCCGTCTTCACCTACCCTATTCACGGCGGAATCGAGGCAATGGTCAATGCTCTCAAAGAGCCTGTCAAAGATAAGATAATCACGGAATGCGAGGTTACGGGTATCGTCCGCGGCGGCAACGAAGGCGGGGGCAAAGTTGGTCACGGAGGCAACGCCGGTTTCGTCGTAAAGACCTCGAAAGGGGATTTCACCGCCGATAAGGTAATATCCACACTGCCGCCGACCGTACTTCTCTCATGCCTTAAGAATGCGGGCGCAAACGTGCCCAAAGACGCCGCCTCCGCCTGCGAAAACCTTCGATACAACTCGATTGCCTGCATCGGCATCGGCGTTAAAGGCGGCGTCGGCGACATCTCGTGGATGTATATCCCGCAGACCGATATCGGCGCGTTCAACCGCATCTCATTTCCGTCGAACTTCTCGACCGCGGTTGCGCCCGAGGGCTGTTCGTCCGTCCTTGCGGAGATTACCTACAATGACGGCGATAAAATCTCGAAGATGAGCGACGAGGAACTTGTCGATGAGGTTGTCCGCGGACTGATCAAGATGAATGTCGTCAAATCGCGTGACGATGTCGTCTTCACCTCCGTACACCGCTACGAGTATGCATACGTCGTCTACGACCTCGAATATCTGAAAAACGTCAAAATAATGAAGGAATATTTCGAGTCGCAGGGTATCGACCTCGTCGGCAGATTCTCGGAGTTTGAGTATCTGAACATGGACGGCTGCATAAGACATGTTCTGGATTATGCCGCAAATATAGGAAACGCGAAGAAATAAAGACTCAAGCGGAGAATTTATTTGATCGGGACGATTAGGGCAGGTTATCGGCGATGGACATAATTTCGGGCATATTGATTATTATAGGTCTTGCGGCATTCGAGACCGTCGCAAGCATAGACAATGCCATCATTAACGCCGATATCCTATCGACAATGCGGGAATGGGCACGCCGCTGGTTCCTGACATGGGGTATTTTAATCGCCGTCTTCGTCATCCGCGGTCTTCTGCCGTGGCTGATTATCTGGTTCTCAACCCCTTCCTTAGGTCCGATTGGGGCTATTACCGTCACGTTTTCCGGCGACCCGATAGCTTCCGCGGCAATCGAACACAGTGCCCCCTACCTTCTGCTTGCCGGAGGAATATTCCTCGTTTATCTCTTCCTACACTGGCTGATGGCGGAGAAAAAGAACTGCATTGTCCCCGGCGAACTTGCGATGTCAAAGCATGCGCCGTGGTTCTACGCGGTCGCGGGCATTGTCCTCTTCGCGGTCGTATTCAATGCCGTCAGCGTCGACCCCTACCTCTGTCTTGCGGCAGTCGGCGGCTCGGCACTCTTCTTTATAATGCAGGGTTTCAGACTTTTCGCCGATTCGAAATCGGCGGAACTGAGTCAGACCTGCAATGTCGCGGAAGAACACGACGATGCCGGCAGACTCCACAAAACCGATATCAGCAAACTCATGCTCCTTGAGGTCATAGACGCCACTTTCTCCATTGACGGCGTCATCGGCGCATTCGCGTTTACAATCTCCGTTCCGCTCATCCTCATCGGAAACGGTCTGGGTGCGGTCGTGGTAAGGGAACTTACGGTCAGAAATATCGAGAATATCAGGAAATATGCCTACCTTAAGAACGGCGCCATGTACTCGATATTCATACTCGGCATCATCATGTGCGCCGAAGGTTTCGGAGTTGAGATTCCGACAATGGTAGCGCCGCTGTGCACCATTACAATAGTTGCAGTCTTCTTCTATCTTTCGATAAGAAGGATAAAGAAAGGCATCGCGGATATGTGCTGAAACTATATCATTTTTTTATTTGCGGGCATTATTCCGCGGCAACGCATCGTATCCTTGCGAATTGCGCAGACGGAATTGTATATGGAATCGTATGCGAAACCTCATACCGTATTAAAATCGCATGCAGAATTTTGCCGTGCCCGAAGCGGATGTGGAAAGCTGTGGTAAGCCATGAAAGCAGAGTAATGGAAATGCTGCTTCGGGCAGGGCAAAACGGGCAAAAATTGCCGAAAAACATTTTTAAATGCCCCGTCCGATACTGCCGTAGATATTGCCTGCGGGGACATATAAGTCGGCATCGGTTCCGTCAAGGGCATTTTCCGGATTTTTTATCATGGATATGAAAATCAATCGGTCAATTATTTTTTCATCGCAATTATAGGATTTTTGTTAGATTTGTGCTAGATTTGCATTAGATTTTTGTTTGAATTTTCGTTTGGTTTTCGTTCTGGTTCTGTCTTTGGTCTTCTTTCAGGTTTTTGTTCGGTTTTAGCATGGGTCTTTGCACTATACTTTAAGGCGGTATCCTTCCGGCATTCGGATAATCGCGAACAGAAAAAAAACGCCCTCGTCTTCTGCCGTGACAAAAGATTCGGGCAGTTCCTTCCTGCCCATCGGTCTGCCGATATCCTAATTTTTCCGTAGGGATACCACCTTATGTCAGTATGGTATGATCCGGTTCTTATTCAGGCGATTAGCCTTGCGGATATGTTCTGTCTTTGTCGTGTTTGTTGTTTGGATTAATTTGTTGAATTTGTTGAATTTGTTTAATTTCTGCAATTTGTGTTTGCGTGTGTGTTTCTGATTTTTATGTGTGTTCTTTCCGGAGCTTTTCAACTGTTTTTCAGCCGTTACGGCGCTATTGTGACTTCGGTCTTTGCGAATGTCTTGCCGGATTTATCGGCGAATTCCAGCCAGAATGTCTTTCCGATATTATCGGTAGAGTTGAAATAATACGTTTTACCCGCACCAGGCTCCAGGAAATTCGGAAGATGGTAAGGGGGCTCAATATATGCATTATCTCCAGGAGCAAAACTCTTTATTCCTGCATAACCTGCATCCCTAAGCCATGCTTTGGCACCGCCTGCTTTTGCACCGCGCTCACTGACAAGGGTTGTTGCATTAACTTGCCAAGCCATATGTTCGGTATCACCGAATGTATTTGTGAGTCGAATATAAGCGACCGTATCTACAACCCCTATGGGATCTCCGCCCTGATGACTGATGGTAAGACCGTCGGTCTGGCTGTATGTGCCTTTCAGCATTATCTGAGGTGCTTTGTCAGTCGACTCGGTAAGTCCGCCAGCAAATGCACTGACAACGCCCGCGATGATGATGGTCACCACAAGCATGAGCATTACGCCGACAACGGGCGAGACAGCCTCATTGCTGAGTCCGTTATTTTTGTTTTTGACAGATAATCTCTTCATGATTTTATCCCTCCACTACAACATCTTTCTCAAACAGTACCGTACCTGTCGGAATGTGTGTCAGTTTTACATTGACCTTGTCTCCGGGTCTCAGATGATTCCAGTCCCATCCGAGAAGTGCACGCATACCGTCCATGTATCCATTTTCAGAATACGTACCGTCAGGAGTATATTCCCATGGTTTAGTAGGATCTACACCGTATCCTCCTGTACCACTTGCTGAACCGCCTGCACTAGGAGGTAAAGAATAGCCTGCCGCTGAATTGTGAAGTGTTGTTCCTGAAGTCAATGTGTAGTTTCCATAATGCTGCTCTACTTTGTAATTTCCAGAAGCGACCCAATTACTGACTCCCGGACCGAATCCTAACGGAGACTGGTAGGTGTAAGGTCCTGATCCGTAATGTGTGTTGGGATTACCCGATGACGGTCCCGTAATCACGGTACTGTTTTTAGTTCCGTCGGAAGCTTTCCATGATGTGGTTAATTTTACATCTTTTGTCGGTATCGGCTCACTGACTGCCAGAACCCTAATTGTAAAACCACTGGCACCCCAGTGACCGTCATTGACGATCGTGCACTCGAATGTTCCCGTAGGAGCTTTCTGCTCATTGCTGACCATTCCCCCTGCAAAAGCGCTGACAACGGCTGCGATGATAATGGTCACCACAAGCATAAGCATAACTCCAACCACAGGAGATACTGCTTCGGTGTTCTTTCGCATATTTTCTTTCATTCTACTAAATACCTCAAAACTCCACAAAACCGGCGCACAAACAATTGCATACATTTTTAATTCTTCGTGTGAGTTAAAAGCATACGAATATGATTTGTGTAACAGTTCTTATGAAGCAAATGTACATTATGTAATCTATAGTAATTAAAATTTTACTTTTCGTAATACTGAGACGCGGTTGAACGGCATCGGAGATGTTGCAAAACCCGGGGAGCGCGGATGAAAAAACGGAGGCAATAGGCATAAAGAAAGTAAATTTACGGCATAATGAGAAAAATTGTAAAAGAGATTAAAACTCTGTCCGAATAATCGGCGCGAAATGCCCGAACCGATAAAAATGACAATCTCAAGACAATTACGGTAAAAGAAGCGGGTCTTATCCGCCTGCGCATTGATGCAACCGGCGGATATATCCCGTCTTCTTCTTTGTCATGTCTTCTCTTTTCCAATGATTGAATTTAATTTGTTCGGCAGTTCACAGATCATGATCCGTGTATTCTTGCCGAACTTTTTGCCGGTTATCAGACAACTGTCACGGCGCAATTATGACTCTGGTCCTTGCAAACGTCGTTCCGGAAGTATCGCAGAATTCCAGCAGAAACTCCTTTCCGAGATTGGCTTTATTATCGAATGAATACTTATTATCGGATTTCAACCCGTTCTGAAGATATTCACCCGTATTTTGCTTAGCCTTATCGGGCACGACATATGCCGTGTCGCCTGCCGCGAAACTCACCACTCCCGCAGAACCGGTTTTAGTGAGCCACGGAACCGTTTTTGTAAGTTCACCGCGTTTATTGACGATCCTGCACGGATCAATCTTCCATGACATATGCTCTGCATCGCCGAAAGAATTTGAGAGACGGACAATAACGACAGTATCCAAAGTTCCTATGACATCTCCGCCCATGTGCGTAACGGCAAGACCCTCGGTCTGGCTGTAAGTGGCTTTAATCGCGACATTGGATGCTTTGGTTCCCCCATCGGGAAGTCCGCCGACAAAGCCGCTGACCAGTGCGGCGAGAATGAGCGTCACCGAAAGCATGAGCATTACACCGACAACCGGCGATGCCGCTTCGGTCCCGATATCAAACCCGCTCTTCTCAGCGGATACGGATACTCTCTTCATGATCATGCCTCCACCGTGACAGTCTTCTCAAACAGCAGCGTACCCGTAGGGATATGCGTCAGTTTGACATTGACCCTGTCGCCAGGTCGCAAATTGTTCCAGTCGCGTCCGAGAACGGCACGCATCGGATCCATGTATCCCCCGCTGCTGTATTGACCGGTATGGAAATATTCATAACGTGTCTGCGGAGTTACCCCGTATCCTCCCGTAGTGGTATTCGCACCGCACGGCGAAGCGTAAAGGGTTGTTCCCGCAAACAGCGAATAGTTTCCGTAAAACTGATCGACTTTGTACGGCTCCGAAGGATCCCAATCGATATTCGGACCGTATCCTAACGGCACATGGTATTTAAAGCCGCTGTAATAGCAATTGGTTGTTTTACCGGGCGGTCCCGTAGTCACTACGGTATCGGCTGTCCCGTCCGAAGCTCTCCACGATGTGATCAACTTTACATCCTTTGTCGGAATTGGCTCACTGACCGCCAGAACATTGATTGTAAAACCGCTGTTATCCCACGTGCCCCCGTTGACGATTTTACATTCAAATGTTCCCGAAGGTGCTTTCTGAGCCGGCATTACCGTCCCCCCCGCATATGCGCTGACCAAAGCGGCGAGGATGACGGTCACCGAGAGCATAAGCATTACCCCCACCACCGGAGATACTGCATCGGTATTCTTTCGCATACTTTTTTTCATTAAATAAATCCCTCAAACTCCACAAACCGAGGGCAAATTAACTCATACTTTTCTGATCATACCCCCCGGCATCATTAGCAATTCCAATATGATACGTATAACAGTTAACATGTGGATAATTATAATTAAAAGATTTATAATAATTAATAGTTTGCATAGTAATTATAATTATTAATAAATATAATACAAACTGTGAAAATGCACGACAAAAATATCACAATATAAGCATCCAGCAGGAAAATGTCTGAAAATGATTGAAAATGATTGAAGATTATTGAAGAGTAGTGAGGATGGGGTGAATAGGGCTGAAGATGATTGAAGGGGGTGAAAAGGATTGAAGGTGGCGGAGAGGATTGAAGATGTTTGAAGACGATTTTATCGGCAGCTGCCGAACTTCGCGGAAAAACCACGAGACTGCACCCGCGGGACTGCCTTACTTGACTATCGTAGTCTTGGTCTTTGCGAGAGTGGTTCCCTTTTTATCGACAATTTCCACCCAGAATTCCTTTCCGAGATTATATCGACTCTGAATGGAATAAGGGTTCCTGTTAGGATTATTCACATCAAAGACATCATGACCTGCCGGCATCTCGTTGCGCTTGACATATGCCGTATCGCCGGGCGCAAAAACATACACTCCCTGAGAACCGTCGTTTTTGAGCCATGCAGTGTCACCGCCCGATCCCTTAGAGTTTCCCGGAAAACGCTTTGAAGTAATCATACGGTGATCGATCGTCCATGTCATATGCTCGTAATCACCGAAAGTATCGGGGAGTCTTATCAGAATGTCAATATTGGCAGTCTCCAGAGGATCGCCGCCCAGATTGGTGACGGCAAGACCGTCGGTCTGGCTGTAAGTGGCTCTGATTCCCAAATTCGAGACCTTATGACTTGTGTCCATCATTCCGCCGGAAAGGCTGGTAACAACGGTAGCGATGATTATAACCACCACAAGCATGAGCATTACACCGACAACAGGCGAGACCGCTTCGGTTTTGCCATTGAATCCGCTCTTATCTTTTGAGATTTTCATATTTTATCCTCAACAACGACATCTTTATCGAACAGAACTTTACCTGTGGGGATATATGTTAGTCTTACATTCACCCTGTCGCCGACTCTCAAATGATTCCAGTCCCGTCCGAGAATCGCACGCATGGGATCCTGAGAAGCCACGGAATATTCATAACGCTGCGTTACGCCGTAACCCTCACCCGAGGCGCCGATTGGCATTGCATAAAGTGTCCTTCCCGCAGCCAGGGCATAGTTTCCGTAAAACTGACTCACGTTGTACAGCTCCGAATGGATGTAGTCAATATCGGGACCGTATCCCAAAGGGACATTGTATTTATAGCCGTCATACTGACAGTTCTCCTTTCCTTCCTCCGCAGGTCCCTTTGTATCCACGTTATCCATCGTTCCGTCCGAAGCTATCCATGATACGGTCAATTTCACGTCTTTCGTAGGAATAGACTCACTGACCGAGATGACATCGAGCTCAAAGGCACTGTTCTCCCACGTGCCCCCGTTGGAAATTTTACAGTTGAACGATCCCGAAGGTGCATTCTGAGTGGTAATCGCCATTCCGCCGGCATAAATACTGAGAACGGCGGCGATGACTACGGTAACCACAATCATGAGCATTACCCCCACCACAGGAGAGACTGCATCGGTATTCTTCGGCATTCTTTTTTTCATCCGCAATCAGTCCCTTAGAACTTTAAAACTTCACAAAACCGGAGCGCAATCACCGATCTCCGCATATTTACCGTCTTATCAATAACGGGAAACAACGTTTTCATACAGTGACATGAACCGGATATCATTTTTGAACTTATTTACCTTAATATTTATCATATAACGCAATAAAATTGTTGCACAATTCAATAAAAATTGCAAATATTTTGGCGGATATCAGAAGAACGGAGCCGATTCGACACTGAAATCAAAAATAATGCTGTTTTTGACCGTATCCGTCAGTGCCGGCGGCTTCATCATTCTAAATTGTTCCTACAATATCCGCAATATCATTAGGAATATTACTTTGTAATTACGGCTCTGGTCTTTGCGAATACCATGCCGGATCTGTCGCACAATTCCACCCAGAATTCCTTTCCGACATTGGATTCATTATTGACCGAGAACGTATTTGCGGATTCAAGACCGTTCTGCATGTATACGGGCGCGACATATGCCGCGTCGCCTGCCTCAAAGCTGGATTTTCCTGAAGAACCGGTATTCGTGTACCATGCATAACTGCTGCCCGCATCCTGACCGCGCTTGGTCACGATGTCATAGGGATCAATCGTCCACGAAAGGTGTTCGTTATCGCCGAAAGTGTCCGTGAGTCTGGTTATAATGACCGTATTCGAAGTTCCCACGGGACTGCCTCCCATATTGGTTATGGTGAGACCGTTGGTCTGGCTGTAAGTGGCTTTAAGTGCTATATTGGATGATTTGTAAGCAGTATCGGGAAGTCCGCCGGCATATCCGCTGACTATGGTTGCGGTGATGATTGTCACCACAAGCATCAACATTACCCCCACCACAGGAGAAACCGCTTCGTTTCCGATATTCAATCTGCCACTCTTCTTAGAATTAACCCCTTTATTCTTAACGGATACTCTTTTCATGTATTATCATTCCACAATTACATCTTTTTCAAAAAGAACGGAACCTGTCGGCATATAAGTCAGCCTTACGTTTACGACGTCTCCGGGTCTCAGATTATACCACTTGGATCCGAGAATGCCGCCCATCTCGTCAGTCTTAATGGTTTTGGGATCATATTTATTGCCTTTAGTGTATTCGTAACGCTTATCCTGCGCTATACCGTATCCTCCCGTAGTCGCATCCTTACCGTAAGGTTTGGCGACAAGCGTAGTTCCCGCGGTCAGCAGGTAGTTACCGTAATTCTGTTCGTTAATTGTTACCTTGGTAAAGTCGGCAGTGGTATTCTGAACACCCGGTCCGTATCCTAACGGAGACTGGAGTTTTTTCACAGTACCGTAATGATCAATATAACTGTTACCGTCATTCGAGTACTTGCCTTCGAGTGGGTGCTGAAGACCTATGGTTGCTACAGTGTCACTGATTCTTTCAGTGGGTTTGTCTTTGTTTGTAGTTACCCACGATGTGGTCAGCTTGACGTCTTTTGTCTGAATCGGCTCACTGACGGACATAACACTGAGCGAAAAACCGCTGTTGCCCCATGAGCCGCCATTGCTTATTTTACAGTCAAAAGATCCCGTAGGCGCTTTCTGAGTATTAACAATCATTCCGCTTGAATACGCGCTTACAACGGCGGCAATGATGACGGTCACCACAAGCATCAACATTACCCCGACAACAGGAGATACCGCATCCGTATTCTTTAGGAAACTTTTACTCATTCTTGAAAATCCTCAATACCTCACGGGAATGCGGAACACCAACCGTATATTATGATCATACCCCTATGTCACAGAATATACAATTATATTCACAGTACATTCACATGAAGCAGTTCTATATTTGTTACTTATTGTAAATAATACTTTACACATACCTTTTCAAAAATATTTCATACATGACGCCGGAGAGTGAATATTTGTGAAAATGATCATCGTGTGCAACGGATCTGAGATGCATAATATATTGAATAAAAAAATAATATTTCTCCAATTCACCCCGTGAATTTTAGCAATGCATTTATACGGGATATCGCACCCGGAATCACACCTCAGAACTTCGGATATACCGTGTTCTCGACGGGCAGATTCAGCGAATAGCGCTTATTGTAATCTTTGAGCATGTCCTCAACCGAGAGATCTTTGAACTCGTCGGGATAGAGCATCTTCGCAAACGAAGCCGCGCCCGCAAAGCATCTCGGACCGTAGGTGATTCCCGAATCAATCAGCCAGAGTCTGTTGTCTGCAATCGCCTTAATACCGGAGAATCCCGTTCGCGACGTTATCGCATTGTATCTGTTCTCCGCATCCGCCATATTGGCATGGGTTGCCACCTTGATATAGACAGGCGGGTTCTGATCGATTATCCATTCCGGCGATACCTTCATCGAGGAGGACGTATCCTCTTCCTGAATTATATTAACGCCGTCGACGATGTTCAGAAGCAGATCCATTCCCGATCCGATTCCCTGAGCGGAATAATCCGTATAGCCCTCGCAGAAGACACGCGGGTGTTCCGACGAGATATTGCTGATACGCGAAGAAAGCGTGTCCATTACGCCCTCGTAATACTTGCAGAAGGCTTCGGCTTCTTCGGTATTGCCGACCAGCTTACCGAGTTCCCTTACGTCCTGACACATGGTCGTAGGCTTATAGCAGTCGATATAGACTATGGGGATGTTGGCGGCTTTTATCGCATCGGCATTGTTCGGTTTCGAGCTTGAATACGCGATTACGACATCGGGAGAGAGTGAGATAATCGTCTCCAGATCGGGCACATTCCACTTTCCCGTGTCCGCGGCATTCGGAAACATAGGTCCTATGTATTCATTGGAAAGGATACTGTCGGAAGCGCCGACGACCTTATCGGCGGCACCGAGAATTTGAAGCATCTCGCCCGCATTCGAGCTTAAGATTACGATTCTCTCGGCGGTATGCGGCAGATTCACATAGTTACCGTCGGACTGCATGACGGTAATGCCCTCGTTCTGAGGGGGTGCCGTTGTGCATCCGGCAATCATGACCGCTCCGAGAATCATAAGAGCGGCGCAGAACAGAGTAAGAACCCTTGTTGCGCTCAATTTGCCGGCATTATTTTCGTTCAATTCATCGATTCGTATTCTTTTACCTTTCAAAACGATCACCCGTATCTTTTCAGTCTAAATTTTCAGTCAATCTTTTCAGTCGATCTGTTCAGTCGATTTGTTCAGTCTGCATTTTCAGTCAATCTTTTCTGTCTATCGTATCAGTCGACATTGCCGATCTGCATTTTTTGTCTGCGCGTTCACAATCGTTACAGCGATTTATTCTGTTAAAATATTATATTATTATAATTTAGTCATAACTTTTTTTGAATTTATCTTACGGTTATCTTTCTGAAGATGACCACGCTTATCAGAACCATGACAAACGAAGCGGATAAGAGAAACGCCATCTCGAAAACGGGGAATGTTCCCGCACCGACCGAGCGTACGGCATCTATCGCATAACTTATCGGATTTAAGTGAGCGCAGACATTCAGCCAGTCGGGCATCTCCGAATAGGGCATGAGGGCACTCGACGTGAAGAAGAGCGGCATCGAGATAAACGTGGATACCGCCGCATAGGTGTCGTGCTCCCCGATGTAAAGCGCAATCGTGGTTCCGAACGACGATATGAGAATGCCGAAGAGGAAGAGTATCAGATAAGTTATCGGATAGACATAAATCGGTTGAATCGTGGCGCCGATGAGTATCGCAATCAGAAGTATGATCGTCGTCTGAATCAGACCGCGGGAGGTGATGAAGAGAATCTTGCCGAAGAGTATGCTCTCGCGGGGTGACGGCATTGCAAGGAACTTGTTCAGATATCCGAGAATCTTATCGAACATAAGACTCGAACCGCCGGAAAGTCCTGCGGAGAGCATGGTAAGCACCAGAATACCGGGGGTTATGAAATCCAGATAATTGTCCGTGAACCTTGTCGGCAGCGCAAGACCCACGAAGATGAGCCATGCGGCAGGCATCGCAAGGGTCGAGACCACGTTTAAAGGCGCTCTTATCCAGCGGAGAAGATCGCGTTGCGCATAATAGAAAACTCTGTACATCCCTACCTCCTCGTCATAAGATTCCTGAATTGCCTGTCGTCAAACGGGATATTGTCGCCGCGGTCGTCGCCGCAGGACTGCATATAGACATCCTCGAGATTGGGCTCGCGAACCGAGGAATATATGACGTGCGACTTCTCCGCCTCGAAGGCGGCGGTAAGCTCGGGCAGGACATTGCTTCCCTTGTCCGCCGAGAATATGAAACCCGACTCGTTCGTCTCGATAAAGGTCACACCTTCGGGGAGTGACTGCGGCAGGTTGCCGTCCGACTTGACCGTAATTATCTCCTTCTTAAGATCGGCTTTCAAAAACGCCGGCGCACCCTCTTTTATCAGCTTTCCGCGGCGGATGATGCCCACCTTATTGCAGTAGCGTTCCGCCTCCTCCATCTGATGCGTCGTGACCAGAATGGTCATTCCCGACTTCTTAAGCTTGGTAATATGCTCCCAGATCGTCCTTCTGGACGCGACGTCAAGCCCGATTGTCGGCTCGTCCAGAAACAGCACCTGAGGCTGGTGAACAAGGGCCTGAGCGAGCTCGAGACGCCGTTTCATGCCGCCGGAATAGGTCTTTGTCATGGAATCGGCACGGTCGGTGAGGTTGACGACTTCAAGGGCATCCGCGACAATCCGTTTCCTCTCCGCCTTGTCCCGAATGCCGTAGAGCTTTGCGAAAAGGTCGACATTCTCGCGTCCCGTGAGCCTTATATCCACCGCCATATCCTGCGGCACATAGCTGATACAGCTGCGCACCTGCGACTTTTCCTTCGCGATATCGTATCCGCAGACCTCGGCGGACCCCGAAGTCGCACTCAAAAGCGTGGTCAGCATCCGAACCGTCGTTGTCTTTCCCGAACCGTTCGGCCCGAGAAGACCGTATATCTCGTTCTCCGCTTTAAGCGTCAGACCGTCCACGGCACAGAGACTGCCGTAGTTCTTTGTGAGTGAATCCGTTATTATTCCGTCCATTAAACATCAATTCCGATTACTTTTTTCCGGAATCGCCTCCGCAGCCGATATAATCGGCCAACTGCTTTACCTCGCAACCCTTCGCCGCGTAATAGGCAAACATCTCATCCAGTTTACCGAGGTCGTAGCTTGTAACGCAGTCCGAGATCACGTGCACCTTATAGCCCGCCTTAGACATGTTGAAGCACGTGGACTTGACACATCCCGTGGCGTCGGCACCGACGACATAGAACTCGTTTATTCCGTTATTTTTGATAAATTCCGCAAAATCTTCGCTTGTGAGCGCATTGGATTTTGACTTTACGAAAATGTTGTCCGAGACAATCTTCAGTTCGGGAACAAGTTCTTCGCCGCGGGTGCCGGGCTTGAATGTCCTTGTTCCTGCCAAGAGATTGTTGTGTTTTATATAGACCACATGCATCTTTTCAGACGCAGCCCAATCGATCGCTGTATTGATGCGATCGACAATCGCCCTGTAATTTTTGGTGATGTCATTCTGAATGTCGATTACGACCAGTGCAATGTTTCCCATGATACCTCCTTTACATATCACATTATCCGTTTATCATTCCGCAATAATCAAAGAAACTTAGAACCTTCAAAGAACCGTGATGTCACGGAAACATCATCTCCGATTATGCACCTTTTTCATGACCTCCGCTATCGAATCGCCCCAGCCCTCGACCTCGTCGGCGGTAATCACGTCGACACTGCCGCCCTGGAAAGTGCCGTCGCCGGCCTTGTCTTCAAGCCATGACTCGATCTCGAGGTAGTTCTCCTTAAGATCCTCGATTGTCTGCGGATTGGGCTTCCACAGCCCCCTGCTCTCCGCCTCCAGAAGCCTGCGGGATATCTCTTCGAGGGCATAGGGATTGTTCTCTTCAAAGAACTCCCTCATCTCGTCGTCGTTCACGAAAGTATCGGCAATATCATCGAATATGCTGTCGTCGACCTCCTGCGTCGCGGCTTCCCAGCCGTAAACGCGGCTGACACGCTTCATTATATCGGAGGCGCCCTTATAACCGTGCTCTTTCATGCCGTCAATCCACTTCGGATTGAGGAGTTTTGTCCTGACCACCCTTCTTACCTCATCGGCAAGAGTCCTTACGCTGACATATTCCGGCTCGCGCGTATCGCCGTAATACGCCTTCACGGGTTTCTGCGAGAGGTATCTTGCCGCCGCCGTAAGTCCGCCCTGATTTCCGTAGTAGCAGCAGCATCCGAGGAGATCGTGCTCATCCGAGACCACCTTGTTGAATGTGACGTTGACGGTCTCGAGATTCGAGGCAAACTGCTCATAGGTCTCTTTTCCGTTTCTGGCGCCGCCGTATGCGTAGCCGTTGACGGCGATGAAGATCTCGGCAAGGTCCTTCTCGGTCTTCCATGCGCCCGCAAGTATTGCCAGATTCACGCCCGAAGTATATGCGCCGGGGCGTGCACTGAAGATTCTTGAGGTCGCCTCCGTAAATTCAACCCCTTTGCCCACCTTTTCGGCGACATGCTTCTTTACGTAGTTAATCTCGTCCGGTTCGTCTAGGACGGATACGGCGGCAATCGCACTGTCGACGAGGTTGACGGCACCCATGAAATTGTCGCGGAGAATGCCCGAGATGCGGATTGTCACATCAATCCTCGGATGAACCAGTTTATCCGCGGGAACTACCTCGAAGGACTTTACCTGTCCGCCGCTGTTCCAGACGGGGACGACTCCGAGAAGCGAGAATATCTCCGCCATCATCTCGCCGTCGGCGGTCATGATATCGCTGCACATCCAGTAGAACGCCACATTCTCGGGATATTTGCCCTCTTCGTCCAGATATTTGTCGAGCAGGGCATCGGCAAGTCTCTCGCCGACGCGCCATGCCGAGGTCGTCGGCACCTTTGTCGGATCGAGGGAGTAGAAGTTTCTGCCGCTTGGGAGAACGTCGACGCGTCCGCGAATGACGAGTCCCGAGGGTCCCGGCGGGATATAGCCGCCGTTAAGCCCGTTCATAAGGGAATCCATCTCTTTTGAATCGAGAATGCGCCGGTTTATATCCGCAATCTTTCCCATTGCATCCTTCAGGCTCGCGACAACCCTCCCGTTCAGCTCCGAGGGGCTCTTTCCGAGCGCGTTGAGGATATCCCCGCAGGTCGCGCCCGCAAGCGTCATCTTTACGACCGTGACCGATTTATTGTAGAGATACTCGATTAGAGCGCCGTTGGAGAGCGAATATCTAAGATTGAACGCCGCAGGGTCTTTCTTTAATTCGTCATAAGAAAGCCCGAATACGGCGGCAACGGTATCCCTCAGCGAGAGCGGGGCGTCACCGGAGGCAACGCCGTCGGAATACATCAGAATCGATGTTATCATGTCGGCTTTTCTGTCGCCCTGCGGCAGTTCTCCGAAGACGTGCATGCCCGAATCTATCTTTGTGTTGCGGATGAGGGTCAGGGCTTCGTGACAGATTCTGACCGCGTCCTCAATCGGCGTCTCATGGGTAATATTCAGATTCTTGAATTTGTCGGCAGAGACCACCTCGAGTATCATGTGATGCAGGGCATGGGCACGTGCGGGGTCGGTCTTTGCCGTCTCGTACTGGTTTAAGAGATTGTCAAGTTTCTCGTATTCTCCGTAGAGCGAGGAGACCGACATCGCCGTCTGCATATGCCCGATAAGCGTGGCATTGACACGCCTCTTGGCAATCGTGCCTTCGGGGGGATTGTCGGTATTGTAGATATAGAGGAGCGGCTTTCGCCCCGAGAGTATCGCCGGATAACACTCGTCCGAGAGTGCGGTTCCTTTTCCGGGCAGGAATTCGAGATTTCCGTGAGTTCCGACATGAATAAAGACGTCGGTATTGTAGATGCTCTCGAAATAATGGTATGCCGCCATATACTGGTGTGTCGGCGGGCAGTCGGGATTGTGAAGAATCTTGCAGACCGAGCCGTCGCACTGCGCACCGAAACAGCCGCGTTTGGGCTGAACGGCGACGATTGCGTTTCCGAACCGAAGTCCGGTTATCAGGATGTCGCCGTCCAGCACCATGCCTTCGCCGGGGGGCTCCCCCCAGATCTCCTTAACCCTCTTCTGAACCGGCTCCTTGAGCGACGAGAAGAATTTCATGTATTCTTCGGTGCTCATCCGGTACAGAGCGCCGCCGCATCTGACAATCTCGGACTTGGTAGTCCAGCGGAACTCCGATATTGCCTTTTTCTCGAGGAAGAGGTCCATCAGTTCCTTCGCCGAGGCGGGAACTTCGACATTGTAGCCCGCATTCTTCATGCATGCGAGGATGTTTACAACGCTTCTTGCCGCGTCCAGATGCGCCGCCGAGCCGATATTTGCCTCGACGCTTGCGCAGGGGTTGTTGTTCAGGATGAATACGACCTTCTTATCGCCGTTATTCTTCTCCGCCAGTTTTATCCAGTTGAGAACGCGGTCGGCGATCTTCTTCGAATGGCTCGGAATTACGGTTCTCTCATAGTCGTTGTTACGGTTTTCTCTTGCCGCTCCGAGCATTATCGGCTCAATCAGACCCTCAAACTCGGGCATGGCAATCGCCCACGAGACATCGGTGGTAAGTCCGTTGGACTCCTTCCAGTCCTCGATATTAGTGTAATAAGAGATAATCGGCTGAAAAACGGGGATGTTCAGCGATTTCAGGAGAGAGACGCCGGTGTTGAGCTGTTCCGTATTGCTTGTTCTGTCGTCCTTTCCGATAAGGAATGTTGTCAGTTTGACCACGGCGGAGATCTTCGGGGCATCGTCGAGGAAGTAATACTTGCGTATGACCTCGGCGATGTTGAGCGATCCCTGATTGTCGTCATGCACCGAATTTGTGAAGACGGGAATTGTCTTAAGTCCCAGATCTTCGAGATCTTTTATGATTGTTGCCTCAATTTCGCAGTTCTGCGAGAGCCACGCGGCACGCGACATGATGACGCCGACATACTTCTCCGACTTTCTATCCGACTTTCCCGCGGTCTGACTGCCGGAAGAATCCGAATTATCAGAAGAAACCGAATTATCCGAATTGCTCGAAGAGCCGTTATCCGCCCCGACAGCCCTTCTCTCCGCGAAATATCCTTCATACCAGTTCAGATACTCGGGCAGGGACTCGAATATCGTATTCCCTGCCTGCGGGTGTGCGATTCCCTGAAATGCGATCTCAATCGGCGGCAGAATCTCGTATTTTTTATCCCCGAAATGACCGTCCAGATATATCAGAAGTCTTCTGAAGTTTTCGTAACTGTTGCTTGTAAGATAGCGGTAGGTATCAATCGCAATCTGTTTGTCGGTCGAGGTCAGCCCCCAGTAAGACGCATCGTAGCCGACGCAGATTACGAGTTTTTTATCCCGAATATCCTTAAAACTCGCGCAAAGCTCCTCCCAAAAACTGTGTGTGGTGCGGTTGAACAGAATTACGTCCGCATCCGCGGATTTGTTGAGAATCTCCTCGATAAGTTCGCGGTTTTCCTCGATTATTCTGTTCGCATATGCCGATACCTCGACCCCGACCTCATCTGCCGCCCGTTTAAGCAGCGGTATATATGCATCCCACATTACGGCAACAAGTTTCATACTTTATCTTCAGTATTACAAATTTAATAATTGTATTATTTAGTGATATCATTTTGAATTTATGCTATAGCAGGACAGAGCGTGACCTGCAGATTTTCCCGCGATGAATAACAGAAATATGAGGACGCCAACGGGCAAATACTATCGTTAAAACTCTATATAGTTGCCGTTACGCCATAATTCCGGCAAGATCCCTCCCATCGATCCGGTATTACGAAAATAAAATACATAATACTAAATAGCAATGACAGTAATTAGTTAATACACCTTAAACTGTCAGGATAAAGCCGTCGTGAACCGAAAACAAAGCAAAAAACCCGTTAACACCGTTAACACAGTTAACGCGGCTCTGAAATATCGGAGTTATTCGGGTGAGATCACGGAGGATATCCGACAGATATCTGCGCAGAGGAAAGCATGTCTAAGACACACAATCGTCAAATCTATCCATTTTCAGCAATCGTCGGTCAGGACATAATGAAAACGGCATTGATACTGAACGCTATAAATCCGTCAATCGGCGGCGTTCTTATCAAAGGAGAGAGAGGCACGGCGAAATCTACGGCCGTACGTTCTCTTGCGGCGCTTCTTCCCGAGAATAAAGTCGTTCTCGGTTGCACCTTCGGCTGCGATCCCGAAAAACCCGAGGATTTCTGCGAGGAATGCAGGAAAAACCTCATAAATCTCCGTACCGCCGAGAGAAAAATGACCGTCGTCGAATTGCCCGTCTCCGCGACCGAGGACATGGTCGTGGGCAGTCTTGACATATCCTCCGCCATCAAGGAAGGCGAGAAGAAGTTCGAGCCCGGAATTCTTGCGGCGGCGCACAGGAACATCCTCTACGTGGACGAAGTAAATCTCTTAAACGACCATATCGTCGACCTTCTCCTCGATGTCGCGGCTATGGGGCTTAATATAATCGAACGCGAAGGCGTCTCGTATACCCACCCGTCGTCATTCATCCTCGTCGGCACCATGAATCCCGAAGAAGGCGACCTGCGCCCGCAGTTGCTCGACAGATTCGGTCTCTGCGCAGTTATCGAAGGTATTGCCGATGCGGACACACGCCTTGAGATCATAAAACGGAGAATGGATTTCGAGAACGACCCGAAGGGATTCACGGCGAAATGGGCGGCAGCGGACAAGAAGATAGCCGATAAGATACTCGCGGCAAAAGATCTCCTCCCCGACGTCGTCATACCCGACGATATGCTCCGTATCGCCGTCCAGATATGCACGGATGCCGGCGTCGACGGTCATCGCGGCGACATTACGCTTGTCAAGACCGCCAAGACCCTCTGTGCCTACAAACTGCGCACCGAGGTCACCGAAGACGATATAAAAGAGGCGGCAAAACTTGTTCTGGCACACAGAATGAGAAAAACGCCGTTCTCGAACGAGCAGTACGACGACAAGAAGATAGACGAGTCGATTGAGAAGGCCAAGAATCACAATAAATCCGAACAGAAGGAGAACGATTCGGAGACGCAGCAAAAGGAGACACAGAACGGGCCGCAGGACAACGCCGGCGAACAGAAACAGGGCAGTGGCAGCGGCTCGGACAGTTCCGAGACGAAACTCTTCAAGGCATCGGACCCTTTCGCGTAAAATCTTCAGCATTGACTCCCGAGTTGAAGATTGACAGCATAGTAAGGGAGGGAAGCGGCAGGCGAAGCGTTACCCGAAGTTCCTCGGGAAGATATGTGGGCAGCAGAATACCGCAGGGCAAGCCCAAAACAATCGCCATGGATGCCACGATTCGTGCCGCGGCCAGAAACGGAACGTCGCGGGCATCATCGGCGGGCGGCTCATCCGCGAATTCGGATACGGACTATAACACGGCATTGCGTATAGTCCTCTCCGACGTTCGCGAGAAGGTAATGGAGCGGAGAAGCGAGAACAGCATACTCTTCATAGTGGACGCAAGCGGGAGCATGGGCGCACAGAAACGCATGTCCGCGGTCAAAGGCGCAATCCTCTCCCTGCTCATCGACGCTTATCAGAAACGGGACAAGATTGGGCTGATTACCTTCCGCGCAAAGAGCGCGAAGGTCATACTCCCGCTTACCTCGGATATCGCGATGGCGCAGGAGTACATGAAAAAGATTGAGATCGGGGGCAAGACGCCTCTTGCCGAAGGTCTGAAGAAAGGTCTGGAGACCATCTCCGCCGAGATGATGAAGAATCACCTGACGAAACCGCTTCTGATTCTGGTCTCGGACGGCAGGGGAAACGTGAGTCTCTCGGACAAAAATCCGCTCGCCGAGAGTTTTTCGATGGCGGCGATGATTAAAGAGGCAAAGATACCCTCCCTTGTCCTCGACTCCGAAGAAGGCTTTGTAGCCCTAGGCTACGCCAGAAAACTTGCCGATGCCATGGGCGCAAAATACATGAAACTCAGCGAACTTGCGGGATAATTGAATTGCAGGATGATTGAACAGCGGGATAATCGAACATTAAATGACATCATTAAATGACATCGAATAATCAGGGGAAAAATATGGCAGAAGAAACTAGCATAAACACCGCATACGCAAAGATGCACGGTCAGAAGATCGCCGTAATCGCGGTTACCGTCATACTTCTGATACTCGCGATGATCTTTGCCGCCGCCTGCGGAAGCGTATACATCCCGCCTTCCGACATAATCTCCGTGCTGCTCAACTCCGTCATCCCGGGAATCTCCGACAATGCCGTAAACGAAAACACAGCGATGATCCTCTTCAATCTGAGACTGCCGCGTATATTCCTTGCGGCACTCGCAGGCGTCTGTCTGGCTCTTGCCGGTGCGGTCATGCAGGCACTCCTCAGAAATCCCCTCGTAAGCCCGTTCACGCTCGGACTCTCGTCCGCGGCATCGTTCGGCGCGGCATTCATGATAGTCCTCGGACCAATTGTCCTGGGCTCTCTCTATAAGAGCACCGCATATCTCTTCGGATATACCGTCAGCATGAACAGCGTCCTTATGATCCTGAGTGCCTTTGTCTTCGGCTGGATGAGTGTCTCGATAATCTATCTTCTCTCGCATTCCAGAAGCGCTTCGCAGTCGATAATCATCCTCTCCGGAGTCGTCATCGGATACATCTTCCAGGCGGGACTTCTGGCAATGCAGTATATCTCCAGCGACGAGTCGCTCCGCGACATCATCATCTGGCTCATGGGCGGCATGTGGGGCGCAAGCTGGCAGGCGGTCATCATCCTCTTCCCGATTGCGCTTGCCTGCTTCATCATAATGGAGATGAGGTCCTGGAAACTGAACACACTCTCGGCAGGCGACGACGTTGCCAAAAATCTCGGCATCAACGTCGCAAGATTCAGAATCCAGGGTCTCTTAATCGTCAGTTTCGGCGCCTCGGCATGTCTGGCGTTTACGGGCGTCATCGGTTTCGTGGGGCTCATGGCGCCGCATATCTGCCGCATGATAATCGGAAACGACAACCGCTATCTGATACCCTGTGCCGCCGCCGCGGGCGCACTCATTCTGGTGGTCTCGGATACGCTGGCACGCACGGTTATTGCGCCGATTGAGCTGCCGGTCGGCATCATCATGTATCTCATAGGCGGAGTATTCTTCATATATCTCATAGTCAAGGGACGGGGGGCTGGACTCGAATGAAGATAGACGTAATGAATCTGGTTCACAACTACAGCACTTACAAGGTCCTGAAGGACGTCAGTTTCAGTGTCGATTCGGGCGAGGTCGTCTCGCTCCTCGGTCCCAACGGCTGCGGAAAATCGACGACGATAAAGATTATCTCCAGCCTTTTCAAGCCCGTATCGGGCAAAATCAAGATCGACGGGAGATCCATCGACGAGATTGACCCTGTCGACAGGGCGAAACTTATCGGCTATGTGCCGCAGTATTTCACCTACAGCAGTTATACGACGGTTCTCGAGACCGTTCTCATCGGCAGAACGCCGTATATGAGCTGGTCGGTGAGCGACGAAGACCTTGCTGCCGTAGATTACGCACTCCGCTCCATGAACATACGCGATCTTGCGGAGCGGCAGATTAACGAACTCTCCGGAGGTCAGCGCCAGCGGGTCTTCATTGCCCGTGCAATCGCACAGAAACCCGTATTTTACCTCTTTGACGAGCCTACAAGCTCCCTAGATCTGCGCTATCAGATAGATACCCTCACGACAATGAGAGATATTATCCGCAGGGACAATTCGGGCATGATTGTCGCACTCCACGACCTGAATCTGGCTTTACGCTACACGGATAAAGTAGTCCTCATATCAAACGGCGAGGTCTATGACGCGGGCAGACCTGCCGACGTTCTGACTCCCAAGGCAATCTTCGAGGTCTATGGGGTTAAAGCCGAAATTATCGAGAACGATAAGGGGCGCTTCGTTCTGGCATACGAATGACGGATTGAACCGCGGCGGGTCCGACAGCGCCCATAGCCCCTATAGTGCCCGCAGCGGGAATTCCAAATATATATTGCGGTCAAAAGCGAATTATTCTGTATAAATGGTTCATAGAATATCTGTTGTCATACCCACTTTCAATGAAGAGGATAATATTACCGCCTGCCTGACTTCGCTCTGCAATCAGACAATACCGCGAAGCGACTACGAGCTTATCGTCGTCGACGGCGGCTCGAAGGATAAAACACGCGAACTTGCCGAGAAACTCGCCGATACCGTCATTATTCAGACGAGCAAGCGTGTCGGCGGCGCAAGAAACGACGGCGCAAAACTTGCGGACGCGAAAATCCTTGCAACAACCGATGCCGACTGCATAATCCCGCCGGAGTGGCTCGAAACCGTTCTGGCTTCGTTCGAAAAGAACGATAAAATCGTCCAGCTCTACGGCACCGTCACCCCGCTCGAACCCGGGGTCAAGTTCAAATTCTATCTCTGGCTTGCAAATCAGTTCTCGAGGCTCGGATACTATACGCATACGCTCTACTACACGCTCGGCTGCAACACGGCATTCGTAAAAGAGGCATATGACTCGATAGGCGGCTACAAGTGCATAGATGCCGGCGACGACCTCGAGATTGCGCAGCGCATGCGAAAGATCGGCAAGGTCAAATTCAACCCGAAAATGACGGTGAAGTTCTCGATGCGCCGCTATGTCAAGTTCGGCACCCTGAAATCGCTATATATCTGGCTCTATATCGTGCTCAAAGGCGGCAAGTCCGACAAATACTCTTATACGGGCAAGACATACAAGTGAAAAGCGAAAGAAGTGAAAGCCGGCGGATATAATCAAAATTCATAATCCAATCCCAATCTTACACAAATACTGCTTTTTTGACAAAATTAAATCATTAAAACATTAAATCAGTCAAAACATTAAATCAGTCAAAACAGGTTAAAACGATAAAAAAATGATTTTGCCGGTTATTTCACCAGCTCGTAACTGCTCATGACAACGGGGCTTCGGAGCGTGTCCAGAACGCGTTCGAGAAGAATTCCCTCGCGCGGGTGTATCCTGTAACCGAATGTGGCGCGGATTGCAAGCGTCGTGAACTGCACCGCCCTGTCGAGAGCAAGCGGAAGGCTGTCGCCCTTAAGGATACTGCCGACGAGCACGCTCGTAAACGAATCGCCGGTACCCGGGTAATGTGCGGGGATATAGTCGCAGGATACCTTCCAGACGCGTTCGTCGCTGCGGTCATAGGCAAGGACCGAAGTCCTGCCCGAAAGACGACCTTCTTCTTTCGGCGACGGCACACTCGTCACCACGACAATGCCGGGACCCATGTCCGCAAGCCGCGGCAGCCAGTCCATCACGGTCTGCTCGTCGATATTCTGTGAATACGGCTCATCGAGAAGGAATGCCGCTTCGGTGACGTTTGGCGTTATGATATCGGCAATACCCACAAAACTCCTCATCCGCGTCACCATCTCGTCGGTAATAGGACCGTAGGTCTTTCCGTCGTCGCCCATAACGGGGTCTATGACAACAAGCGTGTCGTTCCTTCTGACCGACTCGACGAAATCCGTGACAATGTCCATCTGCTGCGGCGATCCCAGAAAACCGCTGTAGACGGCGTCGAACGTAAGCCCCATGGACGTCCAGTGGGAGACGCAATCCCGCATGAAATCCGTCATATCGACAATGCAGTAATCCTTGAAGCCCGTCGTATGTGTCGAGAGGACGGCGGTCGGAATCGGGCATGCCTGAACCTCCATCGAAGATAATATGGGGATTGCGACGGTAAGCGACGCGCGACCGAAACCCGAGAGATCGTTTATCGCCGCCACACGCGGCACTGCAGTACGAACTACCTTTTTTACCATGATATATGAATCCCGCTTATACTCGCATCGTTATTATTCAATGTTCACAGTATTGAAATCTTTCACGCGGGGCACAACAGGTCCGCGCCTGACGCCTGCGGAACTGCTGCGGAACAATAAACCGTACTTTTTTTAAATCGAATAAAAAACAGAGAATTTATTAAAAATCAGTGCTCATCATCATATATGCAGGACGAAAACGATGCAATTTACGAAGGTGTGCTTACCGTGGCAAAACTCATGGCCGTAGCGGCACGCACGGCACCCAAGGCAAAGGGCAGCGACGTTATTATCATTCGGACTGTATACGGCAACGATCTGAAGATTCTCGCGGATTACATGAGAAAATTCGGAGAGATGCACAAACTCGGCTTTTTCAGCCGCGACGCAAACAATGTCGAAAATTCCGACTGCTGTCTCGTAATCGGGGCAAAAGCGGACGCAAGTCTTGGACTCAACTGCGGCGCATGCGGATATAAGAGCTGTGCGGCAATGGGGAAAGAGCAGAAGAGGAATCTCGAATCAACAAACGATTCGGAGAGCGACTCGGCATTTGTCGGACCGAACTGCGCCATAAGGGCGGCGGATCTGGGAATTGCGTTGGGTTCGGCGGCTAAGACCGCGGCGATGCACAATGTCGATAACAGGATAATGTATTCGGCAGGCGTCGGAGCACTGAAACTCGGTTGGCTGGATGGGTGTACCACGGCGTATGCGATTCCACTGTCAGCCTCAGGTAAGAACTTATATTTTGACAGGAAACGGGACTGAAAAGACCTTTTCCGTGCGGAATTAAGATAAGGACACCTGAGGATTACTCCGAAAACGTTATTCGTAAACGTTATTCCGAAAACGTGCGTTACCGCGTCGAAATATTACTGCGTCAAAATTAAGTTCTGTTTTCATTGATTTCATTAAGGTATAAACATGGCTAAGATGATGATCCGCGGCGGAGACCTGGATCTTGTGGAATATGATTTTTCACCGTTTTCCATCGGCGAAAACATAAAAACCTGCGGCATGGACGAGAGAACTTACAAAATAGAGCCAAAGCCCGGGAAACATACCGTAAAAGTGCCTGCCAGAGTGCATCTCTGCGTTCTCGACATGAACAGATTTTCACCGAGCCGTCCCGGAGGCGGCGGTATCGGGTTTGCGATACAGCTCTACACGACCGCGGTCGTGGAATGCACGGATAAGGAGACGACGGTAGACTATTCGCGGGTGCCGATTATCATGCACTTTGTCGAGGTCATAAAGAAGGTCACGGGCTACAAAGGCGGCTTTAAGATCTGCATCCGTGACCATGAAAAAGAGCATGTCGGTCTCGGATCGACGGGTTCGGCACTGACCGCGGTCGGAAACGCCATGAGTGCGGCGCTCGGAAACCCGCTTTCCGTTGAGGACATAAGACTTCTCGTCGGCTACAACTACGTCGAGGAGACGACCGACGGCAGAATCATCGGCGGATTCGAGACCGGCGTCGGACCGGCGGCAATCACCTACGGCGGCATGTCGGTCATGGGCGACGAGCTCTCTCTCGTCCACAACTCGAAGTTTGCGGAGGGCAGGAATGTCTATATCCTGATTCCGCCGGTGACCGTGAGTGCCGCAGGCGAGTCCGAGTTCAATGTTCTGATGAATCGGGCAAGGGTGCTGGATTACCGTGACCGCGAACTCAAGGCGTATATGGTGATGATGGACCTGATTCCCGCCCTCAAGCGCGACGATCTGGTTAAAATCGGCAATATCATCTGGGAATTCGATTTCAGAGGCTCGAAGCGTGCCGAAGTCGAGCACAATTCGTTCTCCATCTACAAATTCATGAGCATGATTCGCGAGGAGGGTATCGAGTTCGTCGGCATGAGCTCGGTCGGACCTTCGATTGCGGTCATAACGGAGAAATCCCCCGCCGAGATGAGAAAGATAACCGAAAAACTCGGTCTTGAGACGGCAATAGAGACAAAAGTGGACAATAAGGGTATCTGCTTCCTTTGAGCAGAACCGATTCCCGAAAATATCCCGATTTTAATTATGGCGAATTCGCCATAATTAGAATAAATTTTTGAGGTCATTTTTTGTGACCTCAAAACATGAACGGCACTCATCGCCGAAATTGAAAATAACCCTCTTAAAAACCGTAATATCTGACGATTCATCAGATTACGGTTACGCTTTTTGCGAGATTTCTGGGCTTGTCGACATCCCTTCCCAGAAGAACCGCGGTATTGTAGGCAATCATCTGAAGGATTATAGTTGCGGAGATGACCTCGCAGATATTCTTAGATCTCGGAAGCGGTATGAAGATATCCGCTATCTCCTTAAGATCCGCATCGCCGCCGCTGCCGATGGCGATTACGGGAGCACCGCGGGCTTTCATCTCTTTTATGTTCGAGATCATGACGGGATATGCGTCGTCCTTAGTGCAGACCGCAACCACGGGCGTCTTCGGCGTCAGAAGGGAGAAAGGACCGTGCTTAAGTTCGCCTGCCGCACAGCCTTCGGCGTGAATATAGGTGATCTCCTTCATCTTGAGCGCACCCTCAAGAGATATCGGATAGTAGACGCCGCGACCGACATAGAAGATGTTCTCGGCATCTTTGCAGACCGCGGATGCATCTGCGGGGTCAAAGAGCAGAGTCTCTTCGAGAACGGGGTATATCTCAAAGAGTTCCTTCTCGAAGATGCCCTTTCCTATAATGGATACTATCCTTAAGAGAACGGCACACTGCGCTATGAAAGACTTCGTCGCCGCCACGCTGATCTCCGGACCCGCACGGGTATAGAGGACGTAATCGGCGATACGGGTGACACTGCTTCCGAGGACGTTTGTGACCGCAAATACGGGACAGCCGTTTGCCTTGGCATGCCGCAGCGCCGCAAGTGTATCGGCGGTCTCGCCGGACTGCGTAACCGCAATCACGACCGTGCCCTTCGCCGTCGTAAAATTCAGGAACTCCGAGGCAATTTCGACGCGAACCGGAATCTTGCAGTATTTCTCCATAAGATAGCGGAATATCAGACCCGCATGATACGAACTGCCGCAGGCGACCACCGTAATCGAGGATGCCTTCTTCAGCACCGAAACCGCGCCGTCATCGATCTTCTGCCTAAACGAGTTGACAAAGACCGCGGGCTGCTCGAAGATCTCCTTCTCCATGAAGTATTCGTATCCGCCCTTCTTTGCGGACTCGACGTCCCAGTCGACAGTCTTTACCTCACGTTCCACGGTCTTCGCGGACGGGTAGCCGAACAGGCGGATGCCGTCCGGCATCAGATACGCATAATCGTTGTCCTCAAGGAAGAGGATCTTCTGGGTATGCTCGAGTATCGGGGTCATATCCGAGGACGCAAAGAGTTCGTCGTCGCCGATGCCCAGAACGAGCGGGCTGAAGCGCTTTATCGCAATAAGACCGTTAAAGCCGCGGATGAGAATCAGCAGCGCAAACGAACCCTCAAGAGTATCCATGAGATTCTTCACAGCGAAATCGACCTTTTCGATACCCGAGAGACCTTTCTCAGCCGCGGCATTGCGGAATTTCTCGAGAAGATGCGCAATGACCTCGGTATCCGTCTCGGATTTGAAAACGTGTCCCTCCGCGATGAGAGTCTTCTTAAGCTCGGCATAATTCTCTATGATGCCGTTGTGAACGACCGCGATATCTCCCGTGCAGTCGGTATGCGGATGCGCATTCACGTCACTCGGAACGCCGTGGGTTGCCCAGCGCGTATGGCCTATACCTATATTGCCGCAGGCAAGGGACACCTCGCTTCCGGCATCCGAGATTCTGCCCTGCTTCTTGATGACGGTAAGTTTGCCGCCGTCAGTAGCGGTGCCGTCCGCCACAGCGAGCCCGAACGAGTCATATCCGCGGTATTCGAGGCACTTAAGCCCTTCGACAATGACGGGCGCGGCATTGCGCTCTCCGACATAACCTACTATTCCGCACATTTTACGATATCCTTCTCACTGATGCTTACCCGCAGATTACCTGACAATACTTCCGTCCGGCAGAAAACCCTCGATGATTCTGCCGTTCTCAACCGCGGACGAGTTTCCGATGACACAGTGCTTAAGCACGGTAAAAGGCGCAACCGTCGAGTTGTCTCCGACAACCGAGCCGAAGAATGCCTTAAAGAAATGCCCGTCTACCTCCACCGCCGAATATGAAGGCTCGACCGCGACATTGGAGCCGAGCTTTGCCCCTTTTGCGATGACGCTGTCGGTAATGCGGCAATGCGAGCCGACCGAGGAGTCGTCCATAAGAATGGCGTTCTCCACATAGGTGAACGGCTCGACACGAACCCTTGAGCCGATTGAGGTTCCCGGCATTATGCAGGTATGCGGTCCGATATAGGAGTTCTCGCCTATGACGACGTCGCCCGAGACGACCGCATAGGGACTAATTACGGTTCCGCTGCCGATTGAGACATGGCCCGTTATCGACGCCGATTTACTGACATTTCCCGATATCGATGGCTTTACCATCTCAAGAGCCATGCGGTTCATCTTGAGCAGATCCCATGCATATATCGCATCATGCCAGCGGTTTGCGGGCACGGCTCTTATCGGTCTGCCGTTCTTTGCCATATCCGTGATGATATCGGGGATCATGCAGGTCGCCGGATAATCGAATACCTCCGGCGTAAGCGAGAAGCAGCCCGTGCTGACAGTCATAGTCTCGGCAAGAGCGGGTTTTTCGGAAATGCCTTTCACCATTCCGCCCGAAACCGAGACAACGCCGTAGTTTGAGGGATACGGGTGCTCGGCGGTTAACATGGCGTTTCTCTCCGCCTTAAGGCGCGAGAGAGATTCGGAATCTATGTAATTATCGCCGGGCAGCAGAAGGAAATCGCCTTTTATCAGGTCTTTTGCGCACCGCAAAGCATCGAAGACGCCGAGCTGCTTCTTCTGAACGACGACGGAGACGCCGGTATCGAGACTGTTGAGATACCTTATGACCTGCTCTTTTCTGTATCCGGCAACGACTATAATGTCGTTAATGCCGCATTTTTCGACCGATTCTATGACATAGTCCAGAATTGGACGGTTTGCGACCGAAATCATTACTTTCGGCTGCGAATGCGTCAGCGGTCTTACCCTCTGACCTTCGCCGCCCGCGAGAATTACTGCCTGCATTTTTTATCTCCGTGTGTTACTCCGTTATTATATCCGTTTTATCTTCGATTTTATCTCCGATTTATCTCCCGAGTACGGTATCATCGTTAATCTTTCCCGAAATGTAAGAGTTCGGCGCCGCTTTGACGCGGCTGCCTATCCAGCTTCCGGCATTTACCGAGCAGTTTATGCCGAACTGCACGTCGTCGCCGATAACCGCGCCGAACTTTCTCCTTTTGGTATCTCTGCCGTCACAGCGGATATCTCTTCTGTCGTGGCGGAGATTGGCTACCTTTGTGCCCGCACCGAAGTTGCAGCCCGAACCGATTACGCTGTCGCCGACATAGTTGAAATGCGGAATTTTGGTGCCTTTCATGACTATGCTGTTCTTTATCTCGACGCTGTGACCTATATGGCAGTTGTCGCCGACCGAGGTGCAGCCTCTGATATATGCATGCGGACCTATGTCGCAGTCTTTTCCGATTATGCAGTCGCCCTCGATATAGGTGCCGGATTTGATAACGCTGCCTTCTCCGAGGATGACATTGCCGTGTATGTATACGCCGTCCTCAATCGTTCCTTTGATGAATTCGGCGGAATCGGGTGAGGGCCCGTCGTCGGTCTGTGCAAAAATCGCCTTTGTCATCTTCTCGTTTGCGTCGAGGAGGTTCCACGGCTCGCCGATATCAAACCAAGACGAGAGCGTGTAGTGGTGGAGCAGTCCCTTCGAGGCATACTCCATAAGAGCATCGGGAAGCTCGTATTCGCCGCGTTCGGACAAAGAAAGACCTCTGAGGATGGCAAAAATGCCGGTGTCGAAGAGGTATATGCCGGCATTAACAAGGTTGCTCTTCGGCTCTTTGGGCTTTTCCACGATGGAGATGACTTTGTGACCTTCGGTCTCGAGAACGCCGAAATCCTGCGGGTGAGTGCTCTCAACCGTGCCCACGCAGGGAACATGCTGATTTGCGAACGAGAGGATATCGCGGGTATTGAGGATCATGTCGCCGTTTAATAGCATAAACGGACCTTTGACAAGATTTTCGGTGCACAGGAGAGCGTTTGCGGTTCCCGACTGCTTTCTCTGCACGGCATATCTTATCTTTACCCCGAACGGACTGCCGTCCTTGAAATAATCCCTGATATCCTGCTCTTTATAGCCGACAACGAGTATGAAGTCCTTTATCCCAGCATCGCGGGCGGAGACAATCAGATGCTCAAGCATTGGTCTGCCCGCGACGGGGAGCATTACCTTTGGTCTTGAGGCTGTCAGCGGACGCATCCTTTTTCCTTCGCCGGCAGCCAGTATCACGCATTCCATTCTATCTGTCCGTTATCGAATTTTATTATCGAATTTTATTATTGTAATCTGTTGTAAACGTTTATTTATTCTCTTTATCCGCGGGATAAAGTCTTTCCTGCCGCTTTCAGCATTGTCAGACCTTTTTCCCGCATCTTTTCGGCACTCGCGGTTGTTTTGCCCTCCGCCGTTATCCTTACCTTAGGCTCGGTGCCGCTCGCACGAATCAGGCACCAGCCGTCATCTTCCGTGATTCTGAGCCCGTCGGTCGGGTTCTCCGCACCCATCGCCGTGAGCACCTCCTTTGCATTTCCGCAGGGGTAGGAACTCCGCAATATCGGATACGAGGGCATCTTATCGACGAGTTCCGAGATTTTGTGCTCGGAGGCAATGCTGCAGAAGAGACCTGCGGCATATATGCCGTCGGGGCATAGCGACATCTCGGGGAAAATCCACGCTCCCGAGGCTTCTCCCCCGAAATCGCCCCATGAGAGAAGTTCTTCGGAGACATAGGAGTCGCCGACCGGCGTCCTGCGAACCTCGGCGGTCTCCTCGATTGCCATTGAGGCATCGACGGTCGTAACCACGTGCTTTGCCCCCAGAAACTCCGCAAAGAGCATCATGAGGTGGTCGCCGCTGATGTAGCGTCCCTTCTCGTCGAAACCCATGAATCTGTCGGCATCGCCGTCGTGGACAATCGCACCGTTCGCGCCGCGTTTCAGGACGAAATCATGAATATAGGGCAGATTTGCCTCCAGCGGCTCGGAAGGCCGTGCAAAGACTCCGCCCGGGGTGCAGTTTATGCACGCGGCATTAACGCCCGCGTCCGCAAGGAGACTTGGGGTTATCACCGAGCCGGCACCGCTACCGCAGTCAACAACCATGCGGAGCTTCTCGCTTATGTCAAAGGAGTCCAGAATCTTATACTTATGCGGCGTTATGATATCTTCGGCGGACACCGTCCCCTGATTCTCCCACGAGGCTTTTCCTGCCGGTTTGCCCCCTTCAAAAGCCGCGATTCGCTTCTCCGTTATTGCCTGCTGTCTCTTGGTGAACGCGGACCCGTCGGGATTTAAGAGTTTTAAGCCGTTGAACTCCTCGGGATTATGCGATGCCGTGATACAGCAGGAGAACGAGGTATTCCTGCCCGCATATGCGACCGTGGGTGTCGGGGCAATGCCGCCGTCGATTACCTTTGCGCCGTAATGGAGAGCGCCGGCGGTAAACGCGTCCTGAAGAATCTTTCCGCTCGTCCTGCAGTCGCGTCCCGTCATTATAGTCAGTTTTGCGGGTTTTGACGGTTTTGAGAGATTTGACGATTTTGTCAGTTCTGTCGGTTTTGCAGCCTTTGCCGATTTTGACGGATCCGCAAAAGAATCTGCGCAGGAAAAAAGAGTCTCGGAGTCGGATGAATTATGGGTATCTTCGCAGGAAACCGCCATTCCCGTTTTAAGAGCGAGAAAGAGCAGTTCACTGTCGTATATCTTTCTGATTCCCGATGAGCCGAAAAGCATATACTATCTGATTTTTCTTAATACTTGATATATATTCGGAATTAAACGGTTAGAATCATCGCCTGCCGTAGGGACAGTGATGTTTTCTGCCGTGCATGACGCAGAATCCCGTGACGGCGGGACCGATGAAGATCAGTTCCTTTGAAGCGCAATCACCGTTTCCACAGTTTCCTTCGTTTCCGCTGTTTTCGCCGTCCGCAAAGTATCTCTCGGTCACGGCAAGCTTCTCCTTATCGAAGAGACCGTCGCCGGAGACAAGGATTACGTCGGCATCCTCGGGTTTGCCGACAAGGGTAACACGCTTCTCGGGATAAAGCGAGCCTGCCTCAAGGAGCATGCCCTCGAGATTCGTGAGGCAGCCGTTCGGATATACCTTTTTCCCCGCGATTTGAGCTGTCAGCTCATCAAGGCAGGCTTTATGCGATTCTTCGCCGCAGGCACGTCCTTTTCTGGTAAAGCACATGAAATTCGAGATGACGTTTAAGATTGCGCATGCCGCCGTTCTCTGAACGGGCGACTTCAGCGGGCTGTCAAACATGAACGAGACCTTGGATGTCGCATCGAGCGGAAACGAGGTCGAGAGTTCCGAGACCCTGCCGCCGTATTCCGTGACAACCGTTATTCCGTCCTCATAGGGACAGCCTGCCGATGCCGAGGGAGATATTCTTACGAGTCCGTCCTCGCAGCCGCTGCCGAAGATGCGGTTTTCGAGTATTTTTACGGCATCGGAGACTATGCTCATATCTTCTCCTTTTCGCCGCCGACAGAGCCGCGTTCGCGTTCGGCAATATCCGAGAGTATTATCCTTGCCGGCGCTCCGTCGAGACCCTTCAGTCTGAGCGGCAGGGCAATCATATTGTAGACACCCGCGGTTACGAACGAGAGGTCCAGAAGTTCCGCACATATGACGTTATTCGAGAGAAGGCGGGTGTGAACACTGCCGTTTCCGCCGAAGGACTCTATCGAGGGTGTATCAATGCCTATGAAGATTACTCCCTCGTTTAAGAGGTATTCCGCCGCCTCATTGGTCAGATGCGGATAATTATCCGTGAAACTCCGCTTACCCGAGAACGAGGTCTTGAGCAGGACACGCTTTGCCCCCTTTACCTTCCCTTCAAGGTCGTATCTGCCTATAGAGCCGAAGTTTGCCGAGAGGTCGATGACTCTTGCTTCGCCCATTAAGGTCTCGAAGGGGATTCTGTCGACCGTAATGCCGCTGCTTATGTAGTGCGACGGCGCATCCAGATGTGTCCCGCTGTGCGTGGATAAAGAGAGAGCCGAGACTCTGCACCCCTTCTCTTCTTTTTGTTTTACCGAGATCGCGGGGTCGCCCGGGTAGACCATCATATCGCCGTCAAAAGCCCGTGTTATGTCATGGAATGCCATTGCAATATAAAAAATGAAATTAATTCATCAGAATCCGGATTCGGCGGCGTTTATCACGGCGTCAATCTTCTTCTGAAGCGAGTCGGGAAGTCCGTTTATCTTGACGTCAAGGAATCCGCGGATGATGGTCGCGGTCGCCTCCTCCTCGTTGAGTCCCCTTGCCATGAGATACTCTATCTCGTCGCGGGCAATCTTTCCTACCGCAGCCTCGTGGGATATCTCGGTGTTAGTGAGCTGTCCCTCTATCTCGGGAACGGCATGAATAGTACCGTCTTTGAGGATGAGTCCCTTGCACTCGATATGACCTTTGGTGCCGTCGGCGGCGCCTACGATACGCGAACGCGAGATTGCCTTGCCGCCCGTCGTTATGAGTCGGGATATAATCTCGGCACAGGCACCTTCGGCGTTGAGGAGAGCGCCCTGACCCATATCGAGCTCGGAGCCTTCGTGAGCGATGATGACGGAGTTGAATCTGGCAACCGAGTTTTTGCCGACAAGGTTCGCGACCGGATACATCTGGACATAGCCGACGGGATTCATGCTTACGTAGTTGGAGAGGAAGGTCCCGTTCTCCTCGACCACGGTGCCGCTGCGGGGAAGAACGCGGATATTCTCGCCCCATGTGTGAATCATGGTATTGCTTACGAGAGCGTTCTTACCTACATAGGTCTCGGTAATGCCGTAATGCGTGCCTTCTTTTCGACCGATACTGCTCGTGCAGCCCGTAATCAGGTGAAGTTCGGCGCCCTCTTCGGCGACGATGATATTGTGGACGGTCTGGACCTCGGATTTCTGCATAAAGAGGCAGGACTGGAGCGGGAATATGTTCTTGCTTCCCTTTCTTGCGATTACGGCGAAACCTCTCGGACCCTCCTCCTCTTCGCGTTTTGCTACAAAGCGGGTGTATTCGTCCTTATCGCGGTCGACGATATTCCAGAATTTTTCCTTGAGCCAGTCGTATTTTTTGAGCGCGATATCGATTGGGAGCATCTCAATGCCTTCAATCTTTGATTCCGAGTGATGAATGTGCTGATCCGTCTGGATGAAACTGCCCGAACGGTTGGATTCATCGAGTTCGATGCCGCCCATCTCGAGACGTTTTTTGTCTTCTTCGGAGATATCGGTGATTAGTTCTTCTGACATCTGATGCACTCCCCGTATCCTTTTTCCTGAATTAATTTGAGAATTTCACGCGGATTTCCGTGGCATTTTATCTCGCCGTTGCAGAGCATGTGACCGGCATCGGCTTCGATGTAGTCGAGGATATATCCCGTATGGGTGATGATAAGCCCCGATTTGTTTCTGTGCACGATGTGGCGGTCTTTCTCGAGAAGGGTCGCTATGGATTTGCCGATAAGGGCAATGTTCTCGAGGTCGACGCCGCTTTCGGGCTCGTCGAGCATGATGAAATCGGGGTTCTGGACAAGAAGCTGTAGGATCTCGCTTCTCTTGATTTCTCCGCCCGAAAAACCGGCGTTGACGTCGCGACCCATGAAATCGGACATCTTCATCCTTTCCCCGAACCTGCCTATGCTCTCGGGGGAGCAGTTGGCAACGGCGTTGAGCAGTTTTCCGAGTTTGAGTCCCGAGAGTGTCGGCGGACGCTGAAACATCATTCCCATTCCGTATCTTGCACGTTCGTCGAGGGGCACTTCGGTTATGTCGCGGCCTTTAAAGTATATTTTGCCTTCCGTTATTTTGTAACCGGAGAATCCCATTATCGTGCGCAGTAATGTGGTCTTTCCCGAGCCGTTGGGCCCCATGAGAACATGGGTTTCGCCGTCGCCGATAGCAAGACTGACGCCATGCAGGACCTCCTTGCCGTCGATCTCCACATGCAGATTTTCAATATTCAGCATATTCCATTCACCAGTTTTCCGTGTGATCTGTCTACAGATTATGATCATATTTGAATATAGCAATGTCGAAAAATTCCAAACCCTGTTTCAAAGATCGGTGCCGAACAACTCATTCAAAAACGTTCGACATATTACGAACGATTTATACAATATATTAGATCATGTACGAACAATTTTTACTTACAAAAAGTATCAAAGAACGAATCCTCAGATATGTCGAATATTATTTCCGAAAAATCACTTTCGCACCGCACGGCTTAGTTGGATATATATGTCTGAGCAATCATTGCTTATGTCAGAAACCTTCTACTATATTGCTAAAAGAGCCGGATTCGAACGACAGATTATCAGAAAGAGTCAGTTTTCAAAGAACTTTGACTGCGGCATGAGCGGTATTGGCAATACCTGCGGCTCAAGAGGCTTCGCGGACTTCGGAGGCGCAAGCGTCCTGTACGGCCCCTGCAATTTCGGAAAACTCTGCGGTTTCGGTGACTGCCGCAATTTCGCCGATGTCTCCGAGCGCGATGCCGTTCCCGCGGGGACAATTATCGAATGCTGAAGGTATTACCTGAATTACCCGATAGACGAAACAAGCGACGAATATGAGCACTTGCCGTAAGCACTGATGCAACTACTTGATGCAAGCACTGATGTAAGCACTTGATGTGAGCAACGGATATGTCCGAGTTCCTGCGTAATCTGGATGAACTGACCCGCGAGGCGGTTTTTGAAGAGTCTGCGACAGACACGGAGACAGTGACGGAGACGTCATACAACGGCAGCGGGAGGGGATGCTGCGGCAACGGCAATCCGGACGGGGACTGGAAAAGCCTCTTTTACGATCCGCTGGCGGCAAACAACGTCACCGAAGATCACAGATCGCGCTGTCGTCCCTGCAAGATACTTACATCGCTTCTCCATGCGGAATGCGAATACGACTGCGCCTATTGCAGAGTTTGCAAACGAAAGACGCCCGCGTCCGTGACCCCGAAGGAGATGGCGGATTACTTCGTGAAAAATTGGATAACCGGCAGATACGGGGGTATTTTCCTGAGTTCCGGCATCAGCGGCGACGTAGACGGCATAATGGCGGAGATAATCGAGACCGGCGAACGTATCCGAAATGCGGGGTTCAACGGCTATATGCACCTGAAGATCCTCCCGGGCGCAAACCGAAGCGACATCGATGCCGCCGCCGCAATCGCCACACGCGTCAGCCTGAACGTCGAGACCACGTCGCGGGCGCACATGAGCGAGATTGCGAATCTGAAGGACTATACGCAGGATATAATGAAGAGGCTCGACTGGCTCGGTGCGGATGCCCCGGGGAAGCATACCACGCAGTTCATAGTCGGCGCCGCGGACGAGAGCGACCGCGAGATTATCTCCTGCATGTCGCATCTCTATAAAAAGACAATGCCGGCAAGAATTTATTTCTCGGCATTTGCGGGGCAGAAAAACACGCCGATGGAGTTTCACCCGAATACGCCCGAATGGCGCACGAACAGGCTTTATCAGACAGATTATCTCCTGAGGAAATACGGGTTCAAAGCCGACGAATTATGCTCGGTGCTGGACGAAAACGAGTTTCTTCAGAATGCCGATCCGAAGATGCTTCTTGCCGAAAACCTGCCGCGAATCGATATAAAGACCGCGAATTACGAACAGCTCCTAAGGATTCCGGGGATTGGTCCCGTCAGCGCCAGAAACATATGTCGTTTCAGAACCGAAGCACTAAAAGGAAGAGCACGAAAAAGAAAGAGAATTGCAAATCCGACAGGCACTTCGGGTAACGAAAAAAAAGGATATCCTGACGCGGTTGCGGAAGATTACGACTGGTCAACCGTCTACAGCATGATACCCGCAAAATCACTGCCGTATATCATACTTAGGGACAGCGGCATACAGAGCCGAATCGATGAATATATCTGAATTTTTGACATTTAGGCAGATTTCGGAGATATTTACGGTGTCTCCGTGATGACGAACGGCAGGGAATTACATCAAAACAGACACAATCTTAAACTTAAAAACTCCATATTTTCCTCATGGAAGAAGAATTACCCGAATACAATATCTGCCCGAAATGCGGCAGAAGAAGCACCCCGTACAGCGAGACATGCTGGTATTGCAAGACGCCGTTCTTCAAATCGCAGGATGAGATTGAAGAGGCAGTGCAGGAAACACCCGCGGAAGAAGAAATTGAGACCGTCACCCCGTGCCGTCTTGAAAGCATGAACTTTGCTGAGCGCATGTTTGCCTATAATCTGCTCTTAAACGGCGAAATGCTCCTTGAATTCTGTGACTGCGAGATATGCAGAAACGCCTACAACGACCTCAAGGAACTTCTGAACGCGGCCGGCGCCGAGATCAGGGACGATACGGAGAGCATCCGCGGAATTACCTTTGACATGTCCGTGCTCAACTTCTGAAACGGCATAATAGTTCAAATAATTCAAATAATTCAATTATTTTCAAATAATTTTAAAAAAGATTTTTTAGAGTTATTCGGATTTTTGGGCATATTGTCGGGATATTCTCCGCATATAGCGCCCGTTACGCAATTTACTCGTCACAGCAGTGCGAAGCGTCATGGCAGTGACATTCGCATTCTGGGTCATCGCATTCCTCGCCGCCGCAGGTGCATTCCGTCGGTTCAATCTCCCATCTGACGGCGGTAAACATCGGACCGCGGACATCTATCTTCTTGTTGTTGTCGGTGATATAGCGCATTGCCCACGGCGCAATCTTGAGGTTGATCTCGGAGGGCACCTTAATCATCTTGAAATCGACGCTTCCGTTCTCGCCGTAGAAGACCGCCTCTTCTATCTTTGCGGCGGCGAGGTTTGCGGCGGCGTCAATGAACGAGATCTGCGCATTTACTCCCTTATCGCGCTGTTTCTTGTAGCTCGGAGTGTCGGGAAGACCCAGGATCTTGCCTTCGGAGACGAAGACGTCGTTCAATGCCGCGGGTCCGAGAAGTTTCGAGTTCTCCTCGTCCTCATAGACATAGGCTTTGACGCGGCATCCGAAGCCCATATCGACGTCGCAGGCGAGGAACTCACAGGGACTCGGCGCATCGAAATGCTCGCGGGCGGTCTTTGCGATAGCGGCGGCAATATCGACTCCGATCTGAGTTCTGGGCTCTTCCTTGAGCGAAACGGCGCGGGCGAGCTCGAGGTCGGAGAAGGTCTGCGGGAAGAACTGCGGGTGGGTCATGGCGCGGACGTCCTCGGCGCCGTATTCTATCATCGCAAGGCGCTCGACGCCCAGACCGAGGTTCATGACCGGGATCTCGACGCCGTATGCCGCAAGCGAATGCGGTGAGTACATGCCGAAGGTTGCGACCTCGACCCAGCCGTGCGTCGGGTGCTTGGCATAGACCTCGGTCTGCGTATCGGGGATATAGTATTTCGAGCGCTTGTCGTCGGGTCTGAACTCGAAGTCGGTGAATCCGAACGCCGAAAGGAGACCTGCGGCAACCGCTTTTCCGTCCTCGACGCTGACGCCATCGCCGGCGATGATACACGATGCCGAGTGATAGGTCATGAGGCGTGTGGGTCCCTCCTCCTGTTCGCGGCGGAAACAGCGGTCTATGGCAAACATCCTTATCGGAAGCGGCATCTTGTCCCACATTGCGCCAAGCGACATGAACCAGCCCGAGGTCATGTGCGAGCGCAGGGTAATCCTCGAGGACTCGGGGACGAGCTCCTTGAACTCGGGGAAGACATCTTCGAGGATATTCACGACGAGACCGTCGTCGGTGTTGAGTACGACGGCAAGCTCGTGCGTGAGTTCGTCGCCGTCGATCTCCGATTTCTTGTAGGCATGCAGGGTCTTTCTGAGGTTCTCTTCGGTCTCGGCATCGACGGGGTGACCGATAATCTTTGCAATGCCGTCGAGCTGCTTCTTTCCGATTCCGACATTCGGGCGCGGAAGACCGCCGATATAGAAAACGCGGTCGAGAACGGCGGAAGCCTCGGGGCCGAACTGCTTATAGACCTCGTTTTCGTCTATGAACACGGGCACGCGTGCCTCGTCGAAGCCCATCATCAGATATGCCTCGCGGAGTCTCTGAATGGTCTCCGCAACGGGGTGTTTCTTTGCGCGTCTGATTACGTTTCTCGGATACCTGTCCGCAACGGGGACGGTCTCCATTATCTCCGCGCCTTTGTGCCATGCCGCCTCAAAATCGGATTTGGCAAGATCTCTGAACTCTTTTGCACTGAATTTCATGTATATCGCCGCTGTTCTTCTGTATATGTTTTGGAAATAATGATATTTATGATATCTTTGCGGAAAGATGATAGATTATTTGATGTGCATCGTTTGATGTGAATAATCCGATGCGAATCGCACCCAGTTCACCGTCTTGCCATGCAGACGACGCGGGAGAGGGCGTTTTCGTCGATTATCTCGTAATCGCAGTATTTCGCTATTTCCTCGGCAAAACCGCGGACATGCATGTGTTCGGGCATATTCTCCTGTTTCAGCCGTTTCCGGCTGTGACCCACGAACATGTAGCCCTTGACCTCGACAAAGTCGGCGCCGCTGTCCTGATAGATCTTCGCATAACCTTTCGGGTCGATATCGTTGTATCCCGCGACAACCGTCGTTCTGATTGCGCTGCGGCGGTCTTTGAGGAGAGAGAGGCTCTCAGCGATATTGTCCCAGAAATCCGATTCGGGGCGGCATATTTTCATGTAGGTCGCCGGGTCGGGCGCGTCCACCGAGATATAGGTCTGATACGGGCGGCACTTTCGCAGGACATCGGGTCTTGTGCCGTTCGAGACGAGGAAGGTCGTATAGCCCGCATCGTTGAGCATATCAATGAGTCTTGGCAGATTCTCATAGAGCGTCGGCTCTCCCGAGAGGGATATTGCCGCCATGTTCGGGGTGAGGGCTTCGTCCCAGCGCTCCTTCGTCGCCGTGCTCGTCGGCAGTATCGGGTTATATCCCGCAAGCGACTTCTTCTGAAGTTTCTTTATCTTTGCAAGGATTGTTTCGGGGGGGCATTCCTCCTCTTCGCAGACGGCATACTCCATGCATCTCCAGCAGAAGAGGCACCTCTGATTGCATTTGAGAGTCGGCGTAAACTGGACGCAGCGGTGGCTTGTAATGCCGTAAAACTGGTGCTTATAGCACATGTCGCCGCCCTGAAGCGAGCGCTTGTTCCACATGCACGGCTTTAGTGCCGCGGACGACTTATCCGAGAAAAAAAGATAACCCTGTTTTTCAAGGGCTCTGTACGAACCGCTCCCGCTCTCGGGGGAGACGGCGTTTGCAGTGTTTGCAGTGTTTGCTGAATTTACGTCTTTTGCGGATTCCGTCGATTCTTCGAATTCCGATTCCGCATCACATGCTCTTGATTGCATCTATACCGAGTGTTGTCAGCGCTTCGCGGAGCGTGTTTCCGGCGGCTTTCACTATGGTGAGCCTTGAGTCGCGCACATCGCCTTCCGCCTTGATTACGGGGTTGTAGCGGTAGAACGAATTGAAGAGGTCGGCAAGTTCGCGGGCATAGATTGCAAGGACATGCGGGCGCAGGTCGCGCGAGATCTCGTCTATGACCTTGGGGAACATGCCGATCTTCTTGACAAGCGCAATCTCCTGCTCGGTCTCGGGTGCGAAAACCTCTTTGAAATCGCCGGCTTTCTCGAGAATCGAGCAGGCGCGGGCGTGCGCATACTGGATATACGGGGCGCTCTGCTTCTCGAAGTCGAGGGCTTCTTTCCAGTCGAAGACGGTCGACTTCTCCTGTGAAACGCGGATTATGTCATACCTTACGGCGCCGATTGCGACCGACTCCGCGATACTTCTCTTCTCTTCCTCGCTCAGTTCGGGTCTTCTGAGATTGACCTCTTCGTATGCCCTCTTTCTGACTTCGTCGATGAGGTCGTCGGCGGAGATGAACTTGCCGGCACGCGTGCTCATAGAGCCTTCCGGCAGCGAAACGAACTCGAAGAAGACAATCTCGGGCGGAACGTCGCCGAGGAGCTTGAGGGTCGCCTGAAGCTGTCTGCCTATGAGTTTGTGGTCGGCGCCGAGGATATCGATTGCACGGTCATAGTTCGCGCCCTTCCATTCGTGGTATGCCAGATCACGTGCCGCGTAGACCGACGTTCCGTCCGAGCGTCTGAGGACGTATTCCTTCTCGAATCCGAACTCGCTCAGGTCAATCGAGAGGGTGCCGTCCTGCTTCGCCTGCGGCAGCGCTTCAATCCTCTTGAGGACGTTTATCATGGACTTGTTGCGGACGAAGTCGCTCTCGAACATGAAGCGGTTGTGCGGCGCATTCATCTCCTTTAAGGTCGCCTTTATGCCGTCAAGGCAGAGTATGACGGCTTCGCGGAACTTCTTGACCATCTCGGCATCGCCCTGCTCGATGAGCGCCATTCTGCGGTCAATCTCTTCCTTTATCGAGGGGTCGGCATTGAGCCTCACGTTTGCCTCGACGTAGACGTCGGCAACGTATCTGTCGCCTTTCTCGCCCTCTTTTCTGGCGATGCCGAGATTATCGAAGCCCCACGAGACTATGGCAATCTGGCGTCCCATGTCGTTTACGTAGTAGTGAACGTCGGTGTTGTAGCCGGCTTTTCTGTAGACTCTCGCGAGCGTGTCGCCGATTACCGAGTTTCTGATATGACCCACGTGGAGAGGTCCGTTGGGGTTGGCGCTGGTATGCTCAAGGCAGACGCGGACGTTCTTCGCCGGAAGCTGACCGTATCCGGGTTTGAGCGCCTCCTTGAGTATGCCTTTGAGGTATTCGCCGCCGAAGACGAAGTTGATGTAGGGACCTTTGGTCTCTATGCTTACGCCCTTTGAGGCAAGCTCCTTATCCAGTTCCGCCTTCAGATCCGCGGCTATCTTCGCGGGATTTTCCTTCCTTTTCTTTGCGAGAGCGAATGCCACCGTTGATGCAAGGTCCGCATGTTCGCCGCCGTCGCCCAAGAGAACGTCATCCTCGCCGGTGACCTTCTTAAGCGCATCTTCAACTGCCTTATATGTCTCGAAATACATTCTTTCACCAGTTATTTTTTCGGTATCCTGTCAATTATTCAGTATTCTGTCAATCAGTATCCTGTTATTTCTCAGTATCCCGTCTGTTTTCAGTACCCTGTTCTGTATCGCAGAATTGCCGCAAAGCCTCCGAATGCGTTGAAGAGCATTGCGCCTTCCTCGAAGTCGTCCGAGATAATCATGACGGTCGCATTGCCCGCGTCGGCAAGAGCGGCAAGCTCGTCTATGATATCGGTCTCCTCGGCTATGTATACCGGCGCCGAGCACTTCGGGCAGATTCCGATCTCGACGTCGCTGAGTTTCTTGCCGCCGGACATGTTCACGGTTTCCTCGCGGGAATAGTCGCAGTTCTGACAGCAGACCTTTATTCTGGACATCCTGAGGATACTCGAGAGGAGAAGGACATCGACCGCGTTTATCTCGAGGTTCTTTCGGACACTCTCTTCGCCGTATGCGCTTAAGCCGTCGTCCTTGATGAGTTCCTTGAAGAATCTCTCCATCATGACCTTCTCTTTCATGACCTCGACGCCTTTTAGTGCGTCGGCGGCATTGTCGACGAGCTCGGAGAGTCCGCTTTCGTTGGTGTATGAAACGTCGAAGAGACCGATTATGCGCTTTTGAAGTTCGTGGTGCAGGTATCCGCCGCTCTCGAACTCGTCCTTAGTCGGTGTCGGACCGCCGATGAGCACACCCTTGAATCTGTCAAAGAATTCGGGTTCGGCAAGGAAGATGTCGTTGGCGCGGTCGGCTACCCTCTTATAGAACTCGTTGATGGCGATGAGACGCAGACGCTGGAAACGCATTGCGGACTGACCGCCTTTTCTCTGCTTGCCCGGGACGGTGGAGGTGACGGTCGTTATCGCCTCGATTCGGTTGCCGCGCAGGAAACCGACGCAGGCTTCGCGTCTGTCGATTACTATGAGTCCGTAGACCTCCTTCTCGACGAGCATCTGCTTTAAGGGTTCGAGCTCGAAGTTCGAGGAGCATCGGTAAGAGTAGGATGTTATCGGCTCGGGCGGCTCGAGTATAGTACAGTCAAGGTCGGTCCTGTCGCCGCCGAGCTTAACGGTTCCGCAGAAGATTGCCATTCCGTTCTCGGGCGCATGCTGATAATTCTTCAGGCGCGAAAGTATCGAGGAGATTGCGCTCTGAACGTTTGTTCTTGTCTGTTTGCTCTTGATGTTGGCGCACTGTCCGAATTCGTCGCGAAGCTGCGCTGTTACATCGTAGATCTGTTTGTCCCGCGGAATGTAGATGGAGATTAGCTCCGTTCCGCTTCCTTCTTTTTCGGCGAGTTTCTCAAGTGTTTTCTTGAATTCGTATCGTTTTCTCGCGCTGTCCAACTCTGACGTTTCTTCTGCCATGTATTTTTTCCGTTTCCCGATTTTCGTCCCGGGATTTCCGTTAAGGATATTTCGGTCGAGCCGTGCCGACCATATGTACGAACTTTAGTATAATTCGACGTGTACAGCATTAAGTCTTAGTCTTCTGTCAGCATTATTGGGGGGCAAAGATAGTACAAAAGATAAGACCAAAAAGGAAGGGTCGGGATGGGGGTGCATCTTATCTGAGCATGTAATCGGTTACAGTCCGTTGTCCACCCTTTCCCGATCCCGATCATTTTGCTGAACTCAACAAAATGATCGGAACAGGGTTTAATTGCTTAATACACGTCGGAAGGAGTCTGCGTCCACAGTCCGATATCGGTTCCCGATTTCCGATTCTCAAGTGCCGTTGCGTTGCCCAGCGTTCTCAGCAGGTATTGGTCGACTTCGCCGTTGATTCCGTGGCCGCCGATGAACATCTCAAAGTCTTTGGGCTCTCCGGCGCGGTTGTATAATCCGAGTCCCTGATCGTAGGGGATGAGTGAGTCAGCCGCGGAATGAAGGATATATACTTCACGCGGCGCTATTTTGCCGATATAGGTGTCGGGGTTGATGCTTCTTACAAAGATGTCCATTCCCGCATTGCCTTTGCCTTCTTCGTAGACATAGGCCGATGTCGAGATTCCGACAAAGCCCGCAAAGCCTTCGTCGATTGCGGCGGCAACACAGGCGTATCTTCCGCCGTTGGACGAGCCTGCGGCATAGATCGGCAGGTCGGAACCGTAGATGCCGGCGATGTATTTCTGCGCGGCGCAGAGGTCGAAGATTATCTTGTAATACTGCGGAGTAACGCCGCGTGAGAAGTATTTATAGTCGGTATCGATGCCGGTGAATGCGTAACCTTCCGTTTTTCCGCCGTTGCCGCGGATGTCGACTGCCATGAAGACGATGCCGTCCTTCGCATACTCCGTGGCGCGCTCGAGGTGCCTGTCTGCGGGAACGCCTGCGCCGGATGCGAAGACAACCGCCGCTCTTGCCTTAGTGTCGACAGGCTCGGCAATGAAGGCATATACGTCGCTGCTGCCGTCGTTCATGGTCAGTTGCGTTATCTTGACGCTTCCGTCGGCGGCGTAGGTGACATTGCCGGCGGTGTATGCGTAGTCTGTGCCCGTAAGCTTCAGAGCGCCGTATTCCGTGAGCGAATATGAGTATTTTTCACCCGCACCCGAACTTAAGGGCGTGCGTTCATCGTTTGCCGCCGTGCATCCCGCGATAATTGCGGAGGCGAAGACTGCGGCGATGAGAAGGGCAAGCGCCGCCGTTGTGCGAAGACTGCGGGGCATCTGCCCGTATTTTTCGGTTTCCTGATTTTCTTTCATGTTATCTTTATTGTGCCGTATTTATTGTGCGGAAAATGCGGATTTACTCCTTTCCGGGAGAGTTTACGTAGGCTTTCACGGCTTCGTCGGAGAGCAGGGACTTAAGGACGAGGCATATTGTCTTGGCATCGACGATTCTGCCGTCGCGGATCATATCGAATACCTCTTCCTTCTTTACTTTGACGACCTCGATGAGTTCGTCCTCGTCCTTGTGGAACTCGTTCGAGGGCGTCAGGGAATGTGCCTCGTAGAGCCAGATTCTTTCGTTGGTGTAGCCCGGCGTCGTATAGATAAAGCCGATTGGGACAAGCCTGTCCGACCTGTAACCCGTCTCCTCGATGAGTTCGCGGTATGCGGTCTCGTCTGGTGTCTCGCCCTCGTTCATAGTGCCGGCGGGAGCCTCGTAGATGTATTCGTCTATCGGGTAGCGGTACTGCTTTATGAGGTAGCAGCTGTCCCCTTCGATGGGGAGCATTGCCACGGCGCCGCCGGGTTTTACCACGACACGCTCGAGTGTAACGCCGCCCGGGAGGTCGACTTCGACACGCTCTATTTTGAACCTGCCGCCGTTGTAGATATCATCGATTTTTTTCATGACGCATTCTCTCGGTTTGTTTTTCGGTATTTTCCGTAAGTATAGTTTCTCGGTTTTTCTATTAGTATTGTCTATTGGTATTGTCTCTTCGGTTTTACCGGGATTTCCCCGTTCTGCATCAGGTTCAAAACCGCGCATAAACTTTTGCATCTTTACATACCGGCATCTTCAGATAACATTTTGCAAATTACATATTACGGATTTGCAAATCAACATTTTACAGACGACATTTTGTAAATTATACTTTACACACGTGCATTTTGCGGATTCACGACTTTTAAAGCTTTTGAAATGTTGCAGGCAATATTGTCCGGATTTTAACAGGTATTTTTTTATTTGCCGCTTATTTACGTGCCGTTTACCGTGTACGTTACAGAATTCATAACGCCAAGCATTACAGGAAACATTTATAAAACATTGTACCACCAAGATTATATTATGGTATCGGGGGATACCATGCCAAAAATTACGAGGGGGAATTATGATAAAAAACTTTGGGGACTGCTCGGACATGTGCGAATTTTGCAGGCATGTTCAAATCGATAAATCGAGATGTACAGGTGATCTCTGCTGTGATGCCTTCCCGAAAGGCATTCCGGTATACATTCTCTGGGGATACGACCACAGAGAGTCCTACCCGAACGATCACGGCATAAGGTTTGAAATCAGGGATGATCTCACGGATCTGGATGTCGTGATGATGCAGGCGAGAATGGAGACAAGAATCTCCGAAGACCGCAACAGACAGATCCTTGAGCATCGCCGGAAAGACATTGAGAATTACCTAAAGCGAAAGCAGAATCGAAAACCGATTCCGATTGAAAAAAGACATTAATTCGGATTTTAATTCACTCAGATTTTTCATTATTTTTTTTATTTTTGCTGTTTTCCGCGGATTCGGATTTGATATTTCAATTTTAAGACTTAAAGCAGTCTCTTGAATTTTGCCGGCGCCTTTTTGTTTATCTCGACGATTGCCTTCTCATAGGGGATGGGGTCTTCGACGCCGATCTCGTTGAACGCCTTTAAGCGATAGTAGCAGGAATCGCAGGTGCCGCATGCGTTCTCGTTGTTCCTGTAGCATGACCATGTATGTTCGTAGGGAACGCCGAGCCTCAGACCTTTCTCGAGGATCTGCTTCTTGTTCATCCTGACAAACGGCGTCATCAGCTTTATGTGAACGGAATCGGATGTGCCGAGATCGATAACCCGCTGAAATGCCTCGATATATTCGGGGCGGCAGTCGGGGTAGCCCGCATAATCCGAGGACTGAACGCCGATGAATATCGCATCGGCATTGCGTGTCTCGGCGTAGCTCGTCGCTATCGCAAGAAGGTTGGAGTTTCTAAACGGCACATAGGTATTGGGGAGTTCGCCGGCGTTCGCCGATGACTTTGCGGATTCCGCCGCCTTGCCTTCGCCCCCGTCCTCACCGTGACTGTGAACCTTCAGATTCGTATCCGTAAGGGAGCTGCCGCCGAAGACCTTCAGATGCGTGAGGGGTATGTGCATGAACTCGAGTGCGTCCAGCGAAGCCGCGATCTTTTGTGCGCAGGCAAGTTCCTTTGCCTCGGTAAGCTGACCGTATGAGGTGTGAAGCGCCAATATGTCGTAACCCATATCCTTGGCAACATAGGCAAGTGTGGATGAATCCATTCCGCCCGAGATAAGGCATACTGCTTTCATTGTATAATCGTGGTAATTGAAAGATAAAAGATGTTTTTAAAAGGGTTTTTAAACGGAGTTTTAAGAGTTATTATTGCGGGTTATTGCGGCTTGTTGCCGGTTATTTCACGTCGATAACCTTGTGAAGCTGCACCTGGAAGGTTACCGGGATGCGGTTTTCGAGGATATACTCCGCAATTGCGTGGCAGTCGCTGCCCCAGACGGGGGTTATGAAGAGTCTTGCCGCCGTATCGTATGACTCGATGATACTTTGCGCATATTTAAGATCCGTCATGTCGCCGACGACGAACTTCACCATATCGCGGGGGCGGAGTTTTGCGAGTATGGAGAGGTCGCTGTGCTCCCCCGAGGAGGGGCACTTTACATCCATGCATATTGCCGCATACGGGAAGCATTCCGAGGGATCTATGGTGCCGTTGGTCTCAATCTCGACATAATATCCGTCATCGTGCAGGCGCTTTAAGAGCGGCACCAGAGCTTTCAGATGAATCAGCGGCTCTCCGCCGGTGACACAGATATTGGCGCAGCCGAGTTCGGCAATCTTCCCGCAGATCTCCTCATGGCTCATATCGGTGCCGCCGTGACGTGACTCGGGGGTATCGCACCACTTGCAGTTGAGGTTGCAGCCCGCAAATCTGACGAAAACCGCCGCCGTTCCCTGAAACGCGCCCTCGCCCTGAAGACTCTTAAATATCTCAAATACCTTCATTTCAGACAATCCCGGATAATCTCAGACAATCATTAATCTCGGACATTCATTAAGCAATCTTATCGGATAATCGCAAACGGCGCTCTCAGTGTGCCTCGGGCGTGCCTGGCGTCCATTCGGCATAGCAGGATGTCGACTCCCAGACCCTGCACTTCGAGACATTTATTATAATACCGAGTTTTGCGCACTCCGCCTCAAGCTCTGCCGACATCCTCTCGGCAAGATGCTCGCTTGTCGGGTCGCCTTTTGTCGTGACAACCTCCTGAAACTTCTTCAGGCAGTCCACCATCGGATCCTCCTCGTTGAGAATGATCTGATGATCATAGCGGTTGACGATGTTCTTAATCAGATTATAGTCCACAAGGATCTGTGAATCCTTTGCGACGGCACCGTCAACCCAGAACTCGACGCGCCACTGGTGACCGTGAAGGCGGTAGCACTTGCCCTCGTAGTGCAGAAGCCTGTGCGCCGCCTCGAAATATGTCTCTTTATAAATCCTTACAGTCATGATTTTCCCGCAGTTGCCGCAGCATAGTTGCCGCAGCATTTGTTATATCAAATGTTTTGTTATATCAAATCATCAAAAGCGCGCACGGAGATTCGCGCACGTAAATTGATATCAGTCCTTAATTATTTGCGCTCTCATGAAGTAAATGTTTACCACGATGTAAAAACTCTTCAATTTCGGCGGCAATTTCGGGGCATGACCGCGCGGAAAAAGTGTGCGGGCTAATATCTTTAATATGTCACAAGTTCAAATTTTAGGGAGAAGTCTGATATGTACCGACAGCGGCGGTGAGGACAGCAGGGTAGTATCTGCCTGTTTTCTTTAAATCTGCTGTAAATCAGCCTCGCTTTACATGCGATTTCATTGAATTACTCTGTAGTCGGGCATACCAATTTCGCGCGAGCAATCGCGCATCTCCAAAGAGGCAAAATGGATACATTCCATCAATTGAGGTGTTCAATTGGGTAACGGAAAATTCGCAGCAAGAAAATGTAAGCGCGACTCTAAAAACAACAGATGGCGCGACGTAAACTATTCAAGAAAGGCTCTCGGCCTTGACATCAAATCCGATCTTCTGGAAGGTGCACCGCAGGGCAGAGGAATCGTTCTTGAAAAGATAGGTGTAGAAGCAAAGCAGCCGAACTCGGCAATTCGTAAGTGTGTCCGTGTTCAGTTAATCAAGAACGGTCGTCAGGTCAGCGCGTTCGCGGTCGGCGACGGTGCAATCAACTTCATCGATGAGCACGACGAGGTCACAATCGAAGGTATCGGCGGTCGTCTCGGTCGTTCGAAGGGAGATATTCCCGGAGTCCGTTATCAGGTCACTGCCGTTAACGGCGTCTGTCTTCGTGAAATGGTTCTCGGCAGAAAGGAGAAACCGCGCAGGTAATTATCATGGCAGATGAAGCAAGCACACAGGCACAGACCGGCATTGAGACAAAGAGCCTTCTTTTCAACAAGTGGGATATCTCCGAGGTCAAGGTCAATGACCCGGGTCTGGTACGCTACGTAAGCGTAAACTCTCTCATTGTTCCGCACTGCTGCGGCAGAAAGCAGAAACAGCAGTTCTCAAAGTCCGAGATGCTCATCGTCGAGCGTCTGATCAACAGACTCATGCAGACCGAGCACAACACGGGAAAGAAAGAACTCACAACCCGTATCGTCGAGGAAGCCTTCGATATCGTCAACAAGAAGACCAAGAAAAACCCTGTTGAGATTCTTATCGAGGCAATCGCGAACGCGGGTCCGCGCGAAGAGACCGTCCGTTTAAAGTACGGCGGTATCAACGTCCCAAAGTCGGTCGATACGGCACCTCAGCGCCGCATTGATACCGCGCTTTACTTCCTTGCAAAAGCAGTTCAGCAGGGAAGCCACAAAAAGAAGCGTGCGGCTTCCGCAGTCCTTGCGGAAGAGCTTATCCTCGCAGCCGCCGGTGACACCCGCAGCTTCTCGGTAGCAAAGAAAGAAGAACGTGAACGTGTAGCTAAATCGGCACGTTAAACCTGATTTAACTTATAAAATACTTTTTTTTGGTGTATCTACATGACCAGACGAAAGAAAATGGTGGAAAGGGTTACGGAACTGATGGATCAGCCGAAGATGATCCGTAACATCGGTATCGTAGCTCACATTGATCACGGAAAGACCACACTCTCTGATAACCTTCTTGCAGGCGCGGGAATGATCAGCGAGGAGATTGCAGGTAAAGCCTGTTGGATGGACTCGGATGAGGAAGAGCAGGCACGCGGTATCACTATCGATGCTTCGAACGTCTCGATGGTTCACGAGTACGACGGCAAAGAGTATCTCATCAACATGATTGATACTCCGGGTCACGTGGACTTCGGCGGCGATGTTACGCGTGCAATGCGTGCCGTAGACGGAGCTGTTGTTCTCGTCGATGCCGTAGAGGGAACGATGCCTCAGACCGAGACCGTTCTTCGCCAGGCACTCAAAGAGGGTGTCAAGCCCGTTCTGTTCGTCAACAAAGTCGACCGTTTAATCAACGAACTTAAAGTCGACGAGATGACGATGCAGATCCGCCTCGGAAAAGTCATTGATAAGGTTAACAAACTCATCAAGGGCATGAACGAGGAGGCATACAACAACGGCTGGAAGCTCGATGCGGCACAGGGAACCGTCGCATTCGGTTCCGCTCTCTACAACTGGGCTGTTTCGGTCCCGTACATGAAGAAGAGCGGCGTTTCGTTCAAGGATGTCTACGAGAAGTGTACCGCCGGCGACATGAAGTGGCTCGCAAAGAACAGTCCGCTCTGCTCGGTTGTTCTCGATATGGTAGTCAACCACCTGCCCAACCCGCTCGAGTCGCAGGAACGCCGTGTCAACATTATCTGGCAGCACGGCGACAAGTCGACCCCCGAGGGTCAGGCAATGTACAAGTGCGACCCCAACGGTCCGGCATCTTTGATGGTTACCGATATCTCCTTCGATCAACATGCGGGTGAGGTAGCAACCGGACGTCTCTTCTCGGGTACGCTCAGACGCGGTACCGAGCTTTACGTCATGGGTACCGCAAAGAAGATCAACCGCCTTACCCAGGTAGGTGTCTTCATGGGTGCGGAGAGAATCGAGGTGGAGGCAATCCCCGCGGGCAACATCGTTGCCGTCACGGGTCTTAAGGACGCAATCGTCGGTTCAACCGCATCGACCCTTATGGAGATGACTCCGTTCGAGTCCTTAAAGCACTACTCCGAGCCTGTCATGACCGTAGCCGTCGAGGCTAAGAACATGAAGGATCTGCCCAAGCTGATTACGGTTCTCCGTCAGGTCGCAAAAGAGGATCCGACAGTTCAGGTTACAATCAACGAGGAGACCGGCGAGCACCTTATCTCCGGTATGGGTGAGCTTCACCTTGAGGTTATCACGGGACGTATCGCACGTGACAAGAATGTCGAGATTGTCACTTCACCGCCGATTGTCGTATACCGTGAGACAATTACGGGTACCGCAGGTCCTGTCGAGGGTAAGTCACCGAACCGCCACAACAGATTCTACATCGAGCTTGAGCCGATGCCGGCAAACCTCGTCAAGGCTATCAAGGACGGAGAAGTTTCCATGGATATGCCCGCACTCGAGCGCCGCGACAAGTTAATCGAGCTGGGTATCGATAAGGAACAGGCAAAGAACCTTGTCGCCATCGAGGGTACAAACACATTCTTCGATATGACAAAGGGTATTCAGTACCTCAACGAGACCATGGAACTTATCTTCGACGGCTGGAGAGAGGCTCTTGCAGGCGGTCCGCTTGCGGATGAGCAGATCCAGAATGTCATGATTAAGCTCGTCGATGTCAAGCTCCACGAGGATGCAATCCACCGCGGTCCTGCACAGGTTATTCCTGCGGTCAGGTCTGCCGTCAAGGCGGGTGTCCTCATGGCGGGCGACACTCTCCTCGAGCCGATGCAGTACCTCCAGATTACGGTTCCGCAGGAACACATGGGAAGCGCAACCGGTATGATCCAGGGACGCCGCGGTCAGGTCTCGGATATGACCTCCGAGGGTGACACGATTACCGTTATCGGTAAGGCACCTGTCGCTCAGCTCTTCGGTTTCGCCGGCGATGTCCGCTCGGCTACCGAGGGTCGTGCAATGTGGTCTACCGAGTTCGCAGGTTTCGATGTTGTTCCGGCAGGTATCCTGAAGGACGTCGTCAAGGAGATCAGAAAGCGCAAGGGACTTAAGGAACAGATTCCGACACCCGAGGATTATCTCGTATAATCCCCAATACAAACACAAATCGGATACTTTCAATACGCGGGTATCGGGGACGGATACAATAACAGATACTGCGCCCCCGTTTACCCGAATATCATACAATATCACATCATTTCTCAACCGTTGCTTTTGCAACGGTTACCTTCTTTCCATACGAAAACCTCGGATATGAGGAGATTTTTAAAACAGGCATTCCGTGTATCCAACAGAGCAATTTCAAATTTTAAATAACACTGAAATGCTGCTAAATATCTGAAAAACGCAGGCATTTTTGATTAAATCGAAGTTACAAAATTTGAAATTGATCTCATAGTATATAAACAAAACCCCCTCGAATTCGAGGGGTTTTAGATCGGTATTGGATTAACTCACAAGGCAATCTCCAATTTTGAATAATAACAAAATGTTGTCCAATGTGTGAAAAAGGCAGGTATTTTCGTTTAAATCAGATTTGCAAAATTTGAAACTGTTCTCATAGTATATAAACAAAACCCCCTCGAATTCGAGGGGTTTTAGATCGGCATTTTGTTAAATTATAGGGCAATATTAAAGTTTGAATAATTACAAAATGCTGTCAAATGTGTGATAAACGCAGGTATTTCCGTTTAAATCAGGTTTGCAAAATTTGAAACTGCTCTCATAGTATATAAACAAAACCCCCTCGAATTCGAGGGGTTTTAGATAGACGGCAGGTTTTTTTATTCACCGGAATCCCCTCCAAGCAACTGCCCAATCTCATTCATATTTATCGCAGACAGTGTTTTCAGCTGTTTTATGGCGAGATCTCTCAGTAATACAAGTCGTTCCGACATTGTCTTACCCTGACTAATCAGTATCGCGTTGTAACTTTCCATATTTGCAAGCACCAAAAGTTGATTCAGGCTTGCTTCATCACGAATGTTGCCTTTCTTACCCGGATTAGCTTCTCTAAATTCCTTTGCGGTTGTACCAAACAAAGCCACATTCAGCATATCGGCTTCGTTGGCATACTTGTATGAGATCTGCTCCTGCGTAAGTTGAAATGGGACTAAATGGTTTTTGATAGCTTCCGTATGGATACGATAATTCAACTTTGCAATCTCACGATTCAGATTCCAATTTAGGGATAAGCGGCTGTTTTCGTCCTTCTTGAGACGTTGATAATCTTTTACGACAAGTAAACGAAATGCAGCCGAAATCCATGAAGCAAACTCAAGTGCAATATCCGAATGTGCATATGTGCCGCCATTACGACCCGACTTTACCACGATACCAATGGCATTTACTCCGTTTATCCATTTAGTCGGCGACATCGTGAATGCATGTAACCCCGCCTCACTTCTAAACCCCTCGAATTCGAGGGGTTTAAAGTTTACATTATGCAGTCTTTCCCATATTCCTAAAAATTCAATTGTCTCACGATTTCTCATCCAGTTCGAGATAGTCGCATTAGCATCATCGCTTTTATATTTTGCAATATCGGTGAGTGATAAGTAATCATTTTCAAAATCGGTCGTGTAAATATTGATGTCAATGCCTTTTACATGCAATTTATCTTTTATGAATTTCTGAGACATTCCATCCCCCATATTTAGTGGTAAAAATTAGCCGTCATAGTATATTCATTAGAATGTTTGAAGGCAGTACTATCCTTTGGATCGTAATAATACTTAACGCCGCCGAAAAAAAAGGTGTTGCAATAAATTGGGTAAGTTCAGTAGTTGTCTGCCTTAATCTCAAAGTATGCCTGCGGGTGATCGCAGACGGGGCAGGTCTTGGGTGCTTCCTTGCCGATACTGATGTGTCCGCAGTTTGCGCATTTCCAGACCTTTGTCTCGGGGCGCGAGAATACAATCTCTTTCTTGACGTTTTCAAGAAGTTTGCGGTAGCGCTCCTCGTGCTCCTTCTCAATCTTTCCTACAGCTTCAAAGAGTGCCGCGATGTCGTTGAAACCTTCCTCGCGTGCTTCCTTTGCAAACTTGGCATACATATCGGTCCATTCGAAGTTTTCTCCCTCGGCGGCGGCAAGAAGGTTCTCTATTGTGGAGGGTACGTTGCCGTCATGTAGGAGTTTGAACCAGATCTTTGCATGCTCTTTTTCGTTGCCCGCAGTCTCCTCGAATATTGCGGCTATCTGATTGTAGCCCTCTTTCTTTGCCTTTGACGCAAAGTATGTGTATTTGTTTCTTGCCTGAGATTCGCCTGCGAATGCGGTCTGCAAATTAGCTTCCGTCTTTGTTCCTTTAAGATTTGCCATAACTAATCCTCACTTGAGTTAATTTGTTTAACATCAAGTTGTTGGTATTTTTCACTAATATTACTTTGCGTATATACAACGGCGATTTACCTGCCGAGTTTCAACGGCAGGAGTGCGGAGTTGACGAGGACTCCCATGACCGCGACCTCGTGACCGAGTGCGCCGACGACCGGGGTCACGATGCCGAGGAGAGCGAGGATTACGAGTCCCGCGGAGATCAGGACGGCAAATGCGGTGTTGAACTTGATCGTCCGCACCGCCGTCTTTCCGATCTTAAGGAGCATGCCGACCGCTTCGAGGCTGTCGCGGAGGATTACGGCGTGTGCGGTCTCGATTGCCGCGGTGTTCTCACGCGAGGCGATTGCGGCGCCGAGGTCCGCCTGCGCAAGTGCGGGGCTGTCGTTGACGCCGTCGCCGACGAAGCAGACTTTGCAGCCTTCTTTCTGATACTTTTCCGTGATCTCTTTTTTGTCGGCGGGGAGTATGCCGGAGTAGAGATCTTCGGAATTTATGCCGCATTTTTCGGCTACGCTGCGCACAATCTCGTCTTTGTCGCCGGAGAGGATGGCAAGTTTCCTTATGCCCGCGGCTTTGAGCTGAGAGATTACACGCGGCGATTCCTCGCGTATCCTGTCGGAGATGCCGATTATGCCGATGATTGTGCCGTTTCTCGCGACGAAGAGGGTGTTGTAGCCCGCGGCCGAGAAGCGTTCGCAGGCACGTTCCGCCTCATCGGTGAAGGTTACGTCCGCGGACCGGGTGAAACGGCGGTTGCCGACCCGAATTACCTTTGAATTTTCTTTGAATTCGGCGATCATGCCGTTGTTGACCGCGGTTCGTATGCAGTCGGCGTTCTCCGACGCGGCGGTCGGAATGCCGATTTCGGCGGCATAGTCCGTGACCGCCCTGGATACGGGGTGCTGGAGTCCGTTCTCGGCGATTGCCGCTTCGGTTATGACCTCTTCTTTCGTGACGCCGCCGAATGCCCCGACTGCCGTGACCGTCATCTTACCCGTAGTCAGCGTGCCCGTTTTGTCGAAGAGGACGGCGTTTATCTGCCCCGCTTCTTCGAGGTATCTGCCGCTCTTGAAGAGTATTCCGCGCCTTGCTCCCGCACCGATTGCGGCAATCGCGGCGGAGGGCGTCGCGAGGAGGATTCCGCACGGGCACGAGACGATTATGACGGTGATTGTCTTCTCGATACTGCCGGTGACGATCAGGATTAAAGCCGCGACCATGAGGGCAATCGGGGTGTAATACCGCAGGAATTTCTCGATGAAGGGGTATGACGGCGGTTTTCTCTCCTCGGCCTCGTGGACGAGTTTGAGTATCTGCGAGTAGGTGGAGTCGTTTCCGCGCCGCTTTACCTCTATCTCGATGAGTCCGTTGAGGTTTACGCTTCCGGAATAGACCATGTCGCCGACGGCTTTGTCCACGGCGATGCTTTCGCCGGTGATGCAGGATTCGTCCATGCTGGCGGCGCCGGAGATGACGATTCCGTCGGCACAGACGATGTCGCCGGGTCTTATGCGTGCGATGTCGCCCGCTTCTATCTCGTCGACCGGCACTTCGATGAATTCGGTGCCGCGGTCTTCGCAGCCGCAGTCGTCATGATCGTGTCCGTGCTCATCGCCGCAGCCGCAATTATGTTCTTTGCGCTTTATCAGACCGAATTTCGGGTGCAGAGAGGCTAATTTGTGTATGTCCCTTCGCGAGCGGCTGTATCCGTAGTCTTCGGCAATCTCGCCGAGGGTGAGGATGAAACCCACTTCGGCGGCGACCATGTAGTCGCCGAGCCAGACGGCGCCGAGGATTGCCAGACCCGCAAGCTCGTAGAGTCCTCTTCTTTCGATTATGAGTCCTTTGAGTGCGTAGTATATGATCGGTATGCCGGTGAAAGCCGCGGATACGAGAGCGAGCGCCGATATCTGAAATGCCGTGAGATAACCGCCGTATTCACCGATTAGTGCCGCTAGAAGCGTGACGCCGGCGATGACGAGCAGGATGTATTCCGGTTCCTTCCACCACGGCGAATCCGCATCCCGTTCTCTGCCGTGGTCGTGACCGCAGCCGCAGGGACAGCCGTGCGAGCCGCCGTGTTCGTGCGGGTCGTGATTTTCGCGGTCGTCTTCCCCGTGTTCGCGGCAGTGACATTCGTCAGGGTCACGGTCGTGATCGCGGTCGTTGCCGTGATCGTGCCCGCAGGTGCATCCGCAGCCGCATTCTTCATGATGACTCATGTTTTCCCCTTTCGACCTAGATCTCTTTGTTTATCTTCTCGAGAACCGCGGTGAAGCACTCGATCTCTTCGTCGGTGAGCAAAGCGGCAATCTCCTTCGCAAAGCTGAGATGATGCCGGTGATGGTCAAGATACGCATCGTTTCCCTTCTCGGTCAGGCGTATGATATAGGAGCGCCTGTCGTTGTCGGCACGTTCGCGGACGGCGTATCCGCCCTTTTCGAGTCTGTCGACCGTTATCGTGGTGGTGCCGGTCGTGACCCCGAGCGCCTTGGAGAGATCTTTCATGCTCATGCTCCCGAACTGCCCGAGTTTCTCGATTGCGTGTGCACCCGCGACATTGAGCTTTCCCTGCTGAATCACGGACTGCTCCCATGAGGACATGCGGTCGAAGAACTCTACAAGATTTTCATTCAATTCATCTATCGGATCCATATTTTCCCCGTTTCATATTGTTTGATCTGCGTATTATTTGACATACTGATTGTTTGGCACACACATAGTTTGAATATCAAACAATATATAATTTTTTCAGACGCGATTTACGAAAAAAATGAGGCAGACCTAAATTCACGGGCGGAACATGGAGTTCGGGTAACGGCGGATGAACTGACTAAGGGTAAAACTGCGAAAAAAGGTGTGGTGGTTGTGGTGATTTTTGTGGAGTTTGGGGTATGATCTTAGTGTGGTTGATGTGGTTGTGGTGGAGTTTGTTTAGTGTCAGCGTCAGTGGTTACGCTGTTTTGTGGTGGTTGTGGTTGTGGTTGATGTGGTTGTTGTGTGATTGTGGTTGTGGTTGTGGTTGTGGTTGGTGTGGTTGTGGTTGTGTTTGTGTTTGTATTTTTCCTGTGTCTGTTCTTTATTGCTTTGTCTTTGGCTTTTCCGTCTTTCGGCAATTACTGATCATCCCTGACGATCAACGCGCCGCCGAGGAGGAGCACAAGACCGAAGAGCATGGCTATTACGCCCATGAAAGATTGCATGATCATCTCGAGTATCTCAATCTTGAATGTCATTCCCGCGCCCATAAGCAGAAGCATGAGTCCGAGAATAATTGCTACTAATCCTAAATAATCCATAATTCCTCCGATATTGCGGCAGTATCACGGACTGCCGCGGTGTTTACATATCTTTGCCGTATTAATCATGAGTCCTATGATTAAATATTTTTTACTTTTGCAACCCGCAACCTGCGGTTCATAATCCCAGCTGTTTGTAATACAGGTAGACCGCGAGGGCGCCGGCGAAGACCGACATGAGCAGGCAGAAGAGGGCAATCTGGAGATAGCCGTCGGTCTTTTTGCGGATGCGGTTAAGCTCCCCGTCCCTTGCCTTGATGAGCCTTGACAGTTCCTTCAGTTTGTCGTTTATGTGCCCGGTATCGCCTTTTTTGAGGTAGATTGTGATGTCGTTGAGGATGTTTCTCTCCAGCGGCGGCAGATCGGAGTAGGGCACCTGAATGTCGTTCTCGGTGATGATGCGGTCGAGAAGTTTTTTCCATTCGAGGATGTCCTCTTCGCGTGTCGTCCGCGGGATTATCTTCTCGTCCTTGGAGATGAGAGCCACGAGGTATTCGCGAAGATAGCGCGAGAGTCCGTATCTGTAGCTTATGTCTTCGTCGCTCAGCGAGGCGACAGCCTCATAGATATTTAAGATATCTTCGAGGGTTTTTATCGATTCAAGCTGAAATCCTTCGGTCAGACTTCGGAAGAACTTCGCTTTGAACTTTTTTTCGAGCCTTATGTCGTCGCGGTCGCGGATCTGACCCGCACGGTTTCTGCGAACGGCAATCAGGGCTATGACTATTACTATGAAATATGCGACCAGAACGACGGCGGGCACAATTTCGGCAGACAATTCTTCAACCATAATCGAGTTCTCATTATGATTGGGCGCTAAGGGATATATCACTGCTGAAATTTTTGCGGGGTTAAAGAAAAGGGATTTACGGGTTTTACGGGTCTGTGGGCTTACGGGGTTACGGCTGAGCGGGCACGGTTCGCGATATGAACATAGAGAGACCCAGAGGCTGAACTACTTCAATCCAGTATTCGTCGCCGGGTTCGAGTTCCCTGTCCGCCGGCAGATGCACGAGAATTATCGCATAGTCGCCGTTGTAGAGAAGTATGGCGTCTTTACCGGCATCGGAGCCCGTATTTCTGTAGATATTCCATTTTCCCGCCGCCGGCGGATTGCCGTTGTCGTAGAGCGGGCTGTCCTGTTCGATGGTGCAATACCCTTCGGGCGTTGCAAAAGAGATTGTCATCTTGGAGAGATCGGCGGGAACAAGGGAGTGCGGACTCCTCATGTATATCCGAATCATTCCGATGTTGCCCGTCGTCGAGTTGCGGATGTACATGACTTCGTCGACGAGGATGGACGAGGAGCTCTGCTCGAGTGCGCTGTAGATTACCGCCTGACTTTTCTGAACGGTATGGAAGCCGCTGCCGAGAACCACGTAGGAGAAGGCGGCTGTCACTACGACGAAGGCAAGAAGTACTATTGCGGCTTCAAGCCCGGTAAAGCCTTCCGAAGATATGTGTCCGCCGGCGCTGCGGTCTTTGCGGATCTTCGGGTTTCCCGCGTTTTTCGGAGTTTTTCGGTTGCGGCTCATTTCAGGATTCGAGAATGTATTCTGCGTTTAATATGTTAGATGATATTTAGATTATGCAATAAGTAATTATCTGATATGCCATTTTTAGTCCGCGACCGCGAGATTGCGCGTGAAAAGACTGATATATCTTCGATTTTAAAATAGTGATTATGTTGCCCGTGAATATTTTGGATTCCGTCGAATTGCAGATGAGTCTTCTGCTTTTCGTGGCTCTCGGCGGCTATATGCTGGCTTCGCGCATTCATCAGTCGGCGGTCGTGGGAGAGATTCTTATCGGTCTTATAGTGGGACCGAGTTTTCTGGGTCTGATTACGTATACGAGTTTTGTTCAGAGTATTGCTTCGCTGGGCGCCGTTATTCTGATGTTCGTCATAGGTTTTGAGTTTAACATCAGGGATCTGACGGATATACGGTTCGGCATTATCGGTCTTGTGGGCGTGATTGTGCCGTGGCTGGGCGGTTATGCGACGGCGGTTGTCTTCGGTTTCGACAATGTGAGCGCTCTGTTTATAGGTACGGCGCTTACGGCGACGAGCATCGCGATTACCGCGAACGTGCTTCGCGAGATGTCGCTTCTGGAGTCTGCGGCTGCAAAGGCGATTATCGGTACCGCCGTCATCGACGATGTCCTGAGTCTGCTGGCGCTCTCGATTACGGCTTCGGTCGTTGCCGGTTCGTTCTCGCTTGCGTCCATCGGAATTACGATTCTGATTCAGGTGGGCTTCCTTGTCGTCGCGGGTGCGGTGGGTATCTTCGTCATCTCGAGGTGGCTGGAGAAGATAGACAGTACCGAGTTTGCCCGCAAGAATCCAGAGTTTGTCTTCATCTTCGCGGTTATGGTGGCGTTCCTCTACGCGACCCTTGCCGAGATGGTGGATGTTTCGGCTATCATCGGTGCGTTCATCGCGGGTGTGTCCTTTAACGGCGTTAAGCTGAAGCACGGCAAGAATATCGAGGAGGGCGCCGATTATCTCTACATCATATTTGCGTCAATATTCTTCGTATCTCTGGGTATTCTCGTGGATATGTCGGCTCTGACCTTCGATGCCGTTTTGTTCCTCGCGGTTCTGACGGTCGTGGCTATCCTGACCAAGGTCATCGGCTGCGGTGTTCCGGCAAAGCTCCTCGGATATTCCAAGAGCGATTCCGTTGTGATAGGCGTCGGCATGGCGCCGCGCGGCGAGGTGGCGATGGTCGTCGCTCTTATGGGTCTTACCATGGGACTTATCGGTCAGAATATCTACGTGACCATTGTTCTCATGAGTCTGATTACGACGATTCTCACGCCGATTGCTTTGAAGAAGGTTATCAAAGGCAACGGAGATACGCAGGCACCTGCGGCTGAAGGTGCGGGTGAAGCGTAGCACCATAGGCGGAATGTGGAAAACACATAAATAAAATAAAAAATGCAAACCACACAAATCGGCAAGTGAAAACTGCTTGCATAAGGCTTGGAATTGTATAATACGACAGTAACGCGCCCCGATAAAAAGGGTACGCACTGCGTACCCTTTTTGCCGATTGCCAATCGGAGTCCAATATGCCGTCAGAATAAAATTACTTTTTTTGAGACATTTCACCTGTGGGATTACAGGATCCGACAGGGCAAAAGATAAATATTGCTTGTGTTGTAAATTAGGCAAAATTGTCCCAAAAAACAGGGCACAATTATGCTTGAAATTACATAATACGCAATTATCGTGCCCCGATAAAAAGGCTACGCAGTGCGTAGCGTTTTTAGATTTCGCCAAAATAACCATTCTCCGCGCTTTTTCAGATGACGAGTGCAAAAAAGGCTACGCACTGCGTAGCTTTTTCGGGAAATTCATATAAATATTTTTCCCAACATCGAGAATACAAAATGCAGTGCAGACCAATTTCAGAAAACTGCTTAAAAGAGATTAATGACAAAAATAAACGGCATTTGCAGAGATTACAACATTTTTATCACGGTCGGAGTCAGGCTCAATTGGCTACGCAGTGCGTAGCTTTTTCAAAATTTCGCTTAAAAACCTTTCGCCGCTTTTTCACCGATGCCGAGTGCAAAAAAGGTACGAAGTGCGTACCCTTTTCAGGAAACTCCTATAAATAAATTTCCCAAACCTGCAAAAAAGGTACGCACTGCGTACCCTTTTTGGAAAACTATTTTTCAGATAGATATTACGAAAACAATCAATATACGCGCAGATTATTCTTTAGGATCACGGTCTGAATCAGCATTCAACCCGCTACAAAGTGCGTACCTTTTTCAAAATTTCGCTTAAAAACCTTTCGCCGATTTTCACCACTTTCCGACAATGCCGACCGCAAAAAACCAACCCACTTCACACCCGTTTTGATCGCGGTTACGGTGCAGTCAGAGAGCGACTCAATTTGCTACGCACTGCGTAGCGTTTTCAGAAATCTCATATAAAACATTTTCCCCAATGCCGCCGCCGAAAAATGAAAAGATATATTGAATTTCAGGTTTCCAGATTTCGCTCTTCAATAGATCATTCATCTTTCATTCTACGCCCAGCGCCTTATAGACTGCATCTTCAGCGCTGCTATAGAAGATGATATTGAAGCATCCAATAAGTTCCGCCGGAACAGTTCCAAGGTCGTTTGCAGATGTAATAGGCAGCAATACTTTTTTTGCTCCACTGTCAAGGCAAACCTGCAGAGAGTTTGCCAATTCTTCCACTTTGATCATCGTTCCGCTTATGCTGATCTCGCCAAGCACAGCCATCGAACTTAATACAGGCTTGCCGAGTGCTACGGAACAAAGAGCGATCAATGTCGGCAATGCCAACCTGCCTGTCATTCCAATTCCCTGCAAATCCTGATAGTTGATGATGTAATCCTTTGTCGTTGTGCTGATTGAGCCGCTTATGCGTCCGCCGTTTGCTTTCAAGAAATTGAATGCCGTGTTGGATGACTCCTTTGCGTCACGATCCGTTCCGATACCAGTACGCTCAAACTTACCGTTACCCGGAAGCATCTGAGATTCCAGACGGAATACACCAATCATACCGGATTTTCCCTGACCTATGGTAAAGACCTGTCCGGGGTTGCAAAGTCCTTCAGGGATCAGTTTGCCGCCGCCCTGTTCCGGTACTGAAACATAGTGTTCTTCAAAGGTCTCATTATCGATATAAGAGAAGTTAACGTCATAGAACTCCATACCGCCGAGTTTTTTCAGTTGTTCCTTTACACGACGGCGCATTTCCAGTGACAGTTCTAAGATCTCAGCCAATTGTTCCTTAGTAAAGTCGCCGTTAGGGTAAAGCAGTTTGATAAGACCGCCGACCATTTTCCTTACGGCAATGGTGTCACGCTGATTAAGGTTCTTTCCGAGATGGTAGTAATGATCAAGTGCATCGCCGTACTGCTCCTTTCGAAGTTCGCGCAGGAACTCCGCCAGATAGTCAGAGATGAAGCCGTAATCGTCTGTAAAGTGTTCAGGTCTGAATTTTGTAATCTCCCATCCGGGGATATAGCAGTGCATACGGTCAAGGAATGCCGTATCTGTTCCCATCTCCGGCGGGAACGGATCAAACAGGCTGCTGGTCTTGAGCAGCACATCCACACTCTGGTTGACGTTTCCCACAAAGACCATTGAGGCATTGGCTGCTTTCAGTTCCTTGCCGCGTGCAAAGGAACCGGATGCCATATAGTCCTTCATTATCTGGATGCCGTCTTTGTCCTTGAATTTAATGCCTGCTACCTCGTCAAATGCAACGCAATCCCACAGACCGACAAGACCGATGGTCTTGCGCGACATGTTATAGAAGAGATTTGCAACGGTGGTCTGACCGCCGGAAATCAGAATACTGTTCGGGGATATTTCCTTGTACAGATGTGACTTGCCGGTACTCCTCGGACCAAGTTCACAAAGGTTGAAGTTGTTCTCTACCAGCGGAACCATACGAAGCAGCAAGAGCCACTTTTCGCGCTTTGAAATATTGTCCGGCTCCATACCTACGGATCTCAGAAGTACGTCCATCCACTCTTCTTTAGTGAATGCTTTGCGTCCTTTCTTCAATTCATTGATATCGACATGCGGCATCTGAATCGGAGTCAGTTTCCGGATCTGGATCGGGTTGCCGTTTTTCTTGTCTTCCTCGTTGTACTCGTAATCCAACTGAACAATGCACCAGATTCCGCCGCACAGAAGGCGATCATATTTCTCAGGATATTCATCCGCAATAGGGACACCTGTTAAACCGAGGTTCGAAAAATCGGCTTGATAGACGTTCAATCTTATGTTGAGCGTCACCGTGATCATATCTATGACGGTATGGCTGCCGCGGGAACGAAGCACGGACAGGATCTTCTGCGATTCATCCGGTCTGACAAAGTTCTCAGCAAGGATGCGTTTTACATTGTTTACGCCCTTCTCGATGATTTCCTCATCATCGGAACTGCAATACTGTCCCAGCAGGAACTCAAGGACATACACAGGTACGTTTGCGCCTTCCTTGATCTTCTTGGTCAGATCTTTGCGGACAATCTTTCCGTCAAAATTCTCGCGGAGTTTCCCTTTTATTATCTCTCGTGTGTCGTTTGTGCCTTCTGTATCCGGTTCCATATATTTTGCCTCACTCAGAAGAAGTCAAACTCGTCCACCGCAAATGCGATATCGATATGGAATTCTTCACGCTTTTCCGGCATTCCCTCTTCGTCCTCGATAACGAGGAAATATGTATCTGTATTACTGTATTTCATGGACTTAAGATTAAAGCTGACTCTGAAGATACGATCCTGTTCATTGTCTCCGGTCTTATCAGCGATTATTATCGCAGTATCACTTATTGTTTCTCCGTTGCTGTCCGTAAAGTACAGCTTATAGGTCGCTTCTTCACGGTTGCCGCCTACAGCCTCTTTCTGATAGAAATTCAATGAGAAGATAAGATTAGTTATCTTTCTGCTGGCTGAAAGGAGTCCAATCTCAACAGGTTTGGTATCATACTTACTCTTGTTTTGCTGATATTCCTTGTAGTCGTTACGCAGGAAATGATAATCGATAACAGGAACGACCATCTCCTGAAGGCTGATTCCGCCATGGACAAATTTCGGGTCGGATTTGTTTATCTTAATGCGGATGTCCTCTTTAGGAGTAAATCCTTCATATTCCGTATTACCGTCCAAGAATTTCACTTTTTGGAGATAATCGGGGTTGGAATCCTTCATCATTATTGCATAGCGTCTGCCGTACTCAATAATACGATCAGCAAAGCCGGTTTTGTCAAGTTTATCATCTTCTTTCAACTCATCGTAGGTGTACAGGAAACCGTGATCTGACGTTATGAGTATATTCGTACCTCCCCACTCATTTGTGATTATCCGCACCATGTTTTTAAGTTCGTCGATGGTTGCATCGCAAGCTTTGAAAACGGAGGTGCCGCTATGCCCTGCTTTATCAATGGTGTCATGGTAGATGTAGATCACATTCATTCCCTTTACGAGAGCTTGCCTATCTGCACGCTTCATAGGAAGTATATCATCATATTTCAAGGCTACACTGGCTTCGTTTTCCCCTTTCAGGATCTTGTTTCGATTATTTGATTCAGTTGACTGTCCATCCGCAAGTACGGCAATACGTTCTGTTTTGCCGGTTTTGAGTTCAACAGATAATTCGTTGTGCGGAAGAAGGGCTGCCATACCGAACGGGGTAATCGTAGGAAAAACAGCCTGCATGGATTTCAGATTAACTTCTGCCTGTGTCCCCCTGCGCAGTAGTTCAGAAAGTGATACAGCAACCTCATAGCGCATTGCATCGGATATAATGACATAGACTTTGCTGTCAACTTTAGCCACATGCTGCTTGTAAAAACGTGCCTGCTGAGGTATGCCCTGTATAATGCCGTTATTCTCCATCTCATCCGCGCAGGCATCCGACCAGTTCTTTCCAAGCTGACCGAGGAACCATGTAACATAGAGACCTTCTACCTTATCCTTCACAGATTTGACATAATCATCCAGTTTTTTGTGGTTATAGTGAGTGATGATCTCTGAATATAATACGTGGAATTTCCTGTAATAAGTGTCCATAAGGTAATATTCTGCAGTGTATTCTTCCCAGATCTTTGCGGGTTCAACAGTATGGAAGCCCGCGGAATGCTCCTTATAGAATGCCTGCATCTTTGCCACCAGACAGACGCATTCATAGTAATTCTTTACCTCACTGTACCAAACGCATGTACGGCGCTTTTCCACGGTCTTTTGGATGGTGTCTATATCAATGATATGGTCGCTGATCTCCTTCATCAGTTTTATGATGATTATCTTATGGATGCAGGGGAAGATCTCAGTGTCAAGAAGATCTGCCACTTCAAGTTTCATGAAGCGCTTGCCAAGGTTCAGTTCTTCTTCGATAGTCTTTGCTATGGCATGTATTTTGTCCGAATCTTCGCTGTGCATCCATTCTGATATGAAATCATAACAGTATGCCTGACGGGAAGAGGAGATATGGGACTCCAATCCTTTCAGATACTCCTGCCGCAGTGTTCTTGCGGATGCAGTCAGAAGAAGATGTGCCGCAAGCTGTTTCAGATCGGGATCGTCTTCATGATAGCCGTAGCCTTGTGCCACCATGCGCCAGAATACGTCATCTATGCCGTAGTTCACAAATTCCTGATAAACGGAGTTCTTCTCTTTATCCAGACCGTTCTGCAATACCGCACGGATTATCGCGTTGGGCTTGGCGACTTTCAAACCAGCCAGTATCGCCATGATAGCGACCTGTAAATGTGATGTCTTTGCCGGAACAATGCCCAGTGCAATGATCTTATTGCGCCGTGACTGAGCATTTAAGAACTTACGGTATTTATTGAAGCCGCTGCGCAGGTCAATGGTCTGCTGCACCCCCATCTCATCCATCCACATTGAGATAAGGTCGGCACGAAACTCTTCACTGTAAAGTTCGATGTCCAAAAGCCAGTCATCTTCCGGATTTTCATAAGTGAGAGGAGAATATACCAGATAATTACTTGTGGTGTCATCCTTGTTAAGGAGTTTTTTCACATAGAAATTGTTCTTTCCCGTCAGAGCGATGATCTTGACATTGTCTATCTTTATCTCGTCCAGTTCATCGGCAAACTCCTTTTTCTCATCGTACCAGAAGATGATTCGCCGTTTGTAAAATTCCGGTAACGGTGCCGCGAACCGCCGGTTCAAATCCTCGATTATTTTTTCAGTATCCATAATGCCACCCACATTTACTTTATTTTTGCAAGAACATCCGAGAATATTTCATAGTTATGCTTAACGCCGTCGTCGAGATCTATACGTATCATCTTGTCGGCAAGATGATGTATCTTTTCTTCGTATATTCTCAGTTCCACAGCCTGATCCTGTACATTTACAAGTTGCTTATTCAACTTGGCGCGCTCCGAGCCGGATGCCTTGTCAATACGTTTCTCCAAGTCATCGATTGCCGTGCGATAACGGCTCTGCTGCTCATGGATATAGTCGGTGCGGATACGGGCAAGGGTATCGGGACGATAGCGGTGCAGATAGATCAGACACTTGAAGCCGTTCTTTTTGCCGCTGTCGAAAAGCCAGTAAATAGGGCGTTTCTGATATACTTTCAGATGGTCTGCATAGAAATCGCTGATGAAGTATTTTCTGAGTATATCGCGGGGACTGCCTTTTCCGCCTATGGCATCGGCGATAAACCGCAGATTTTCGTCCAATGTTTCCTTACCGTAAACAACTTCGACAAACTTCACGAAGCGACCGACAATATCATCCTCGAAATATTCATCATCGCAGATGGGTATGATGCCGTCTGCATCCGGCTGGAATGTCCTATACTTGGATGCATCCCATTCGCCGCCCGCATACGCAAGACCCGGAACATCAAGCGAATAACGACCGAACATGCAACCGACGGCATATGAGATGAAACTGCGAATATCACGCTGCAAATCTGCTTTGCGGACGGTTACATCCTTATCCTCGACTTCAGGAGTCAATTCATCCTGCAATCCGTAGATCTCGATAAAAATGCGATTAAGTTCTTCCTCATTTTGCTTGAGTTTTCTGAATCTTTCATCTGCGACGCTCTGCCAATCCTCGAAAGCTTGTTTGAGAGTGTAAACATGATTGCTTTTAGCACTTTCAAAGGCGGAAGCAATTAACGGATGATATTTGAAATCCCATGAATTTTCAAAGGAGTCCCAGTCCATTTTGGAAAACTCATAGTTTTCCATAACTATTTGAGATACTCTGTCATGATTTTCAATCAACACAGGTATTTTGCCAACTGATCCGGGACCATTATTAATCGAAGGATTGATGATACCTAATAATTCATCCCCCACCTTAGAGTTCAATAATCCAGCAAGATAATATCTATTCGACTTTTCAAACGCAAATAAGCCATTTGCGCCTGAGTCAAATATAAATCCGGTTTCATATAGCCTACAACTAAAAACTCCGATAGTTACGCTTGACCAAGTAATACCATCTTTAAAAAAACAGTCTGTTGCAAATATTCTTCTACTCCAAGATGTTGTTTTTGGGTCTTTTGGATTATGAGTTACCCAGTATTTTATCTCAGCACCATCGTTTAACCAGTTTACAACATATGCGTTATTTCCGTACCATTTACGGAAATCACCCCCTTTATTATAAGGATACCATTTTTCTTTTGATAATTTAGCCTCTTCAAGAGACAAACAATCAAATTTGATATTAGATATATCCTCCTCAAACCAAAGACGTAAAAAGCGTTCATTGTCAGTAGTTGACATGCCGCTTCTGGTATCACCGTAGTCACTTATCACATTTCCCTTAAAGCGATCATATAAACTTGAGCTGACCCAATAGGCTATAGGGGCACTTGGGATTTTAATAAAATTGGATTGATCTGTAATATACCGATTTTCACCGGATAAGAACATATCTTCTTTACCTTGCTGCGTATTTGGGTTAACAAGACGAACATAGACACCCCTAAATTTCAATAAATGGCTATGTCTTATCACAAAACTTGTAGATTGAACAACTTCCCCACGAATTTCCTCAAACGCTCTTGCACCAAGATGAATCATGTTTATAACATCTGAGGCTTGAAGTTTAGACCTAAGTTTTTCAAAACTGGAAAGGAACATCCACGAATGCTGTGTAATCATGGCTTGTAAGCCATTATTAATTGTCAGATATTTGCATTGCTCAATGAAACACGCAAACAAATCACTCTTGCTGTCAGAATAGTTTAGCTTTACAAAATCGCCAAGCTTGCCACTCATACCCGAACTGCCCATATACGGCGGATTCGTAACAACGACATGGTATTTTTGAGCCAAAGCCTCACCGATATCGATTAATCTCTGCAAACGAGCAGATGCGTCAATTAAACCGGTATCATTAAATTGAAGCTGGCTAGTCTCATCTTTGGATACAGCAAAACGGCGCAGTAAATCCCAGTCGCAGGGTGTGATCTTAATGAGACTGCCATACTCCTTGGCATCCTGCATTTCTTCAATCAGACGTACTGTTTGTTGAAGGGCTTCACGACATTCGCCAGCAGATAGATTAGAGCCAAGATCTTTCATTGGTTTGAAAGTAATGCCATTGCTTTCTTCAATAGCATAAACATGCGGCTGTATGTTGCGGGTAAAGAAACGGCGATCATACTGTCTTGCTTTCATCATGACAGCAAAGTAAGACAGCTGAGCGGCTCGTTCGTCGATATCCAAACCCCAGATATTATTTCGGACAATACATGCGGCTGCATCAGCAGCAGAATAACCGTAATCCTCATAGATTCGGATAAGCACGTCAAAGAGGACACAAAGGATATGCCCCGAACCGGAACATGGATCGATGACACGAATCTCTTCCGGCTTCAGTTTGGCATACTCCTTGCGAATCTCGGCAAGTTTTGCCTGCACTTCTGGCTCCTGCTCCGCCTCGTCAAGATAGTATTTCCATTCGGATTTCAGTCCGGCATTCGGATGACCTTCAAGCCACAGTCGACCGAGACTGTTCTCGACCATGTAATGTACAATCCAGTCGGGAGTAAACAGTTGAGTGGCAGCAGGTATCTTTTCTTTAGTTATCTTGATATTCTTCTTTAGATCGGCGAAAACTTTGTCCTTCGGTTCGGTATTGTAATACTGATACAGCCAGCCGATAATCTGAACCTGATCCTTCCAATCCTCTTCCGGAATTGCAGTGACCATCTGCTCAATGACGCTGCCTTCTCTGAGAATATTATCCGGAAATAGCAGTTCAGTGTAGTCATCGATCTTCTGAAACATCCCCGGCAGGATATCATTCAATGCATTGCACTGCACGATAATGAGATATTTGTAAAGTTCATCCGTCTTATTGGCATTCAACAGTTCATAGACCGTATCTCTGTTAAGACCCTTCAACTCCAGATGAATAGCCTCGGTCAGAATCTGAGGTTTGAACTCCCCCGCATCATTCGTGAAGACACGGACATAAGATGGAAGATACCCGTTGACTTCCATAAAACGGAGTGACGCAAAACGGTTGAACCATGTATATGCCACTTCCTCGATGACATTCTCATAGCCTTTTTCCTGGATTTTTTGGATCAAGGCTTGACGCTGTCTCTTTTCCTTCTGCGACAATAAACGACCGTTGACACTCTCGGCGGAAGGATCAGCGGGGTCTTTATCCGTGATGCCGTATATGGCGGCACGCTGAGAAACACGCTCAATCAGTTCACGTCTTGCCCAGACTGCATATTTCTTTATCGCATTCTTATCCAAAGTATTGTCACCTTAGTTCAGTTTGATGCCGTCGCAATCCTTCAGCTGCTTCTTCAGATTATTGCGAACCGTCTCAACATAATCATCGATCTCTTCATCGCTGGACAGAGTCTTTCCGGGGAACATAACCATCCTTGAGACACTCTTGATGAGTTTCTTCGGCTCCGCTTTTACCTTACCGCTTTCCGGATTTGTTTCAACAGAGGGATTCGTGAAACTGTCTATACGCTCAAGTGCACTGTCCTTGTAATTCCACATCTGCTGAACAAGACTGTCAAGTTGCACTATTTTTTTCTTTTCGGATATCTGCTGCTTCTTACTATTATAGAAGCCATTTGCCTCATCATATACGGAAATACACTGCGGATTATCGCCTGCGGCGGCATTTATTGCCCCCATGCATTCCTTTGCGATACTTTCAAGATAGACACACTTTTCTTCCAGCATTCCGCTGTGGGCTTCCTTAACCTTGCTCATCAACCCATTGAGATCAGGGATTTTTGCATAATCATAATTACCTGCCTCAGGAGTGGTTATTATCGACTTAATCTCATTCAGGCAACGATTGGTCTCGGAATCTTTTGCAATATAGTCCGAATCATCACTAATTTCTTTTACATACTCAACCGCAGCGTCAAAGAGATTTACCTGATTCTTGAAGAACGCCTCTACATTACGCAGGGAATCCTTAATGGAATACAATTCATCCTTACAGCTGATAACACGGTTGATAAGGGCGAGATTATCCTTCTTCTGAGAAAGGATCTCCTTCACCAGTCTTACCGCATTCTCAACCAGCGGCTTGTCCGGATACCTATGACCCGCATAATTTCTCAGAAGATCTTCATAGTGCGCCAGTTCATCCGAGAACTTATCCACGATATGGGAAATCAGACCGTCCTCGTCCTCCGGCACATCCATCTCGTCGAAATAATCACGAAGGAATTCACGGACTTCACGGATTTTCTGTCCGGAAACCACATCGCGCTTGGATATGGCGGTCTTTCCAATCTCAGTCCTCTTGCGGAGCATATCCGGCAGTCTTGGATTATCGGACTGAATCGTCTCACCGCCGTATTTGACAGTGACTTTCTGGTCATGGATTAGAAGTGCAACAACCGCCGCGATATCAATCTCCTTCCAGCCATAGGGTATTGCCTGATAACGGTTCTGAATCTCAGCCATGGATGTCGTAAGATGTCTCTCATATTGCATCTCAAGATATGTCTCAATCTTTGCCGCGGCATCACGGTTAGGCTCCATTCCGGGAACCAGACCGCCGCTTCCTTTCAAAATCGATCTTATGTCTGCATCCGTATCATAATTTTTAGTAATCAGACCCAATTCACTGTATACATGGGAAACAAGGTATTCCAAGGCTTGATCAATCTTATTCTTTGCATCCCCGCCCGTAATTTCCTTACGTTCTCCGGCAATATAAAATTCGGCATCGATGATTGCTTTTTTCAGATATTCCTCTACAATTTTTTCATATTTAAGGGCTGTATCCTGATGACCGCGGATGATAGCCTGTATTGACTGAGGAAGTTGCGTCACGTTCCTTTGCTTAACATACTTACTAATCTTCAGAGCACTTTCAAGATACTCATAATATTGATTTTGAGCCAGCACAACGATAACCTGTCCCTCGGAAGATGCAAGCAGACGCATTTCCTGTTTTTCAGTGGGATCCATTGCCACGGTAATAATATGCAACTTCATACCGCCGGTCAGTTTGCCGTAAGGGGTATTATCCACCATCTGGTCAAAATCAAAGTCATACTTACCGTAACGGAACTTCTTTGCAGTATAGATGTCTCCGAAAACAATACTTGAAACCTTTGAGGTAATGTCTGAGGAATCTACAGTCGTATTCTTAATTTCGCGCTGTATATCTTGTTCCTCATCAGTAAGGAAATTATATACATCGCCGGTACGTCCTATGTAATTCTGGCTTAACAGACGGTCAAGAGAACTCTGCACCTGCTCACGCATCGAGATCTTATCCATGCGTATGTCATTTGCCATAAGTATGACGAGATTATCCAGATTGGCTTTCACATCATCCACATAGCGCACCAAATAGAGAAGCTTCAACACGTCAACATCCTGCGCCTCAAGACCTGCCCCGTCAGCGGCTGCCTTCTCACACCGCTCGATGACACGACGGATTGAACTGCTAAGGAATGAATGTACGGTATCATAGAAGAGATAAAACGGAGCAAGAGCAAACTCATCTTTATCCTCAATCTTCTGTGCTGCATCCTGAAAACCTGACAGCATGGAACGTTCTCCGCCGGAGAAGTGCGTACCGGAATTTTCATGCTTGCGGATTTCAGTGAAAACTTTCTGCATGAGGATAAACTGGTAAGGCACAAACGGGAAGTTTCGCACAAAATCTTCGGAACCGCTGTAGCCCTTAATGTCTAAAATGGCATTGTTAAATGTGAAAAGATTGCGCAGGACAGAATCATTTGTATTATAAACCTGCTCCAACTCACTCTTAGCATCATCGGTCTTAAGCAGGATACGCTTTTGTATGACCTCATCCGCAGATGATGAAGACAGAGACAGTCTGGTAGCAAAACGCGCCTGAATACGTGAAAACTCATTCTCACGGGCTTTAATAACCTCATCAATGGCTTCCTGTCCCGTGCAGACAATCCATACCTTTCCACTGCACTCACTGCCTATCTTCTCTACCAGTGACTGCAGATTCAAAAGCAGATCGGTATCGCCGCCGACATACTGACCGACTTCATCTACCATAAACAGCAGACGGTAATCCTTCGGCTTGCTGTCCACATATTCCTTTATCTCTGACACCAACTGTGCAATGGAAGTCTCAACGTTCTCAGACCCGTTGAACCAGTTGCGGGCTGACTGTTCACTCATATCGAGAACTTTCTGCAATGTAGCAACAACTTCATCTTCTAAGAAAGCATAAGCATCGCGGGAATTTATCCATGAATCCCCATATCTTTCCTCAAATACACGGTGGAACTCCTCAGTCTTACCCCTCTTTGCAAGATACTGCTCCAATTTGGCAACCTTCAGATCCTCACCGTAAAATCCGAGGAATTTATAGAACATCTTAGCAAAAACACGCAAAACGGCAGTATTATCCTTATTTGATGAACCCTCTATATCGATATTGAAAAGGATTGTATCTGTCTTGTTTCTTGTAGCCTTGTCTATAAGCATGAAAGTGGCAGGATCATTGTCGAACTTCTCACGGAAACGTTCCACCGTCTTGATACCGTCAACCTCCTCATTTTCCAAAAGGTATGACAGCATCTTCAGGAAATGAGATTTACCGCTTCCGAAGAAACCTGAGATCCATACACCTATATCGGCATTATTCCCTTCAAAAGAGTCCAAATAACTATTGAAGAAAGATATAAAGTGCTTCTTCAGTTCTCTTGTGATAACATACTCATTCAATTCCTGCACAAGGACATCTTTTTCATCCTGATCAACCTTTACGACACCATTGATCTTACGGTTGATGTCCAAACGAAACATTTGCTTAATTCTCATATGTAACTCCCACCTCAGACATCATTGAACGCCCTATAATACGGATTAGCGTTCAGTTTATCAAACAATTTTAAGTACCTTCCATCAAATTTGCCAGGATACATAACCAGTATAGGCACATCGGAAAAGTGAGTTGACATCGCTTCTAACAGGGCATGAACCCTTACAAACGGGAACACAGAACCGACACCAGTAATAAGAACAACGTCTCCTTTCTTGTGCGGCTCAGACTTCATCTTGGAGATGAATCTGTTTTTTGCCATACCGGACAGTTTATCCATAACGAACTTTTTCCCATTCTTCTCCTCTAATCCGGGAATCTTATCTGAGATACGTCTATCCTCACAGATAGAGAGGAATACATCATACAGATTATATTCAATAATTCTGCAGGACAAATTTACATTATTCACCAGATTTTCTGTGAAATGTCGGACGGTCATCTCTTCTTTCGGATCATAACAGAAAATATTGATATTATCCTCATTTGACCGCCCTTTCCCTTCCAGAAACTTAGGTGTCTCAATTTCTTTACGAAGATTGTCGAGTCTTTCTTCCAAATTCATAAACTGTACCTCATGATAAGCAGTTGAAAGCAGGCAGAGCAATTTTCTGTCCTGCGGCACGTATTGCACTTTCAAGCACAGGGTAAATAATAACAGGATTAATACGGTCAGCATTTGTACTGTTCAAGTACTCATTTTCCACAAGCAACTTCAGAAGCACCTGTTTGAGCTTGATTATTGTGGAATCCGACCATACCGCCACCCAATCGTCCTGTTCCTGCAGTCGCATGAAAAATGCATTCAAATCCGCCTTCCCGAAAGATGAATCCAATTTTCTGTATTTCTCCCCTATGACAGTGATCATAAAATCCCAAACAAGACGATACTGTCTCATCATTGCGTAAAGGCATATTTGTTTGGCTACATCACTTGGCTGATTGGCAATCGCCTGCACCAAAGAATCGTCCTCCAGAGCTTCCAGACGGCGAATACAGGCAGAAGCTATCTTACGCACAGACCTCTCAGTAGGATACTGGAACAGATTCTCATCCACGATCTTTTGAATCACTTCATCTTTACTGTTTCCCTCGATTAACAACTGTGCTGTTGTTCTCGTTTCATAAAACAGAAATTGCTCGCGGGTGATGGCTGCACTATATGGACTGGCGTTTTTTAAGGCAAAGTCTTCTGTATTTGGCATTATTCAGCATCCGTTATAGTTTTTGATTTTATATGATAATCAATACCATGTTCCACGCAGAACTCAATCACCCTCCGGGCTTTTTCATTATAGAATTGTTTTTGACCGGCGTAGGCAGTGACTTTCTTACTGTAATTTGTTCTTCCGAAAATAATCTTATCAGTGAAAGCAATCGCCTCCAAAATCGAGTCTAAATCTTGTTCTTTAATGTTTGGCGTAGGATATGGTTCCATGCTGACCCACGTCCTGCAACCGGCATCGTGTAGTTTACGCAAGGCTGCTAAACGCTCACTATAACTGGCTGCTCCGGGTTCCATCATTTCTCTATACTCCTCATCAAGGGAAACAAGAGTTATTCCATATTCGTTCTCTCTTGAGTAGTTCGCGAGTTCAAAAGGGAGGATCCCTTTAGTAAGAACAACACATTTTATACCTGCCGCATTCAGTTTCTTTATAGCTTTCATGCTCATATCGCAGATATCATCATAACCTAACATGAACGGATCCGTTGTGAAGCACAACTGCACAGATTTAATCTTGTTCTTTAATTTGGGTATCTCCTGATCTAAGAGTTCCAGCGTATTCGAAACCAGATACGGTTCAATCCACTGTTCATAGGACTTAATCTGTCCGAATCGCTTCTTAAGCAGATAAGCATAGCAAGGATAATTACATCCATGCGCACAGCCAAGGACATGATTCATAGTATAATCACCATACTCTACACCCGTCATGTAAAGCATAGATTTTCTTTCAATGTAGCCCTTTACTGTTGGCATGATATCATTTATTATCCTATTTTACAAAATCAATTGAACTTCTATGGACTTTATAGCCCTGCTGCTTCAAAATACTCTTAATATCATTCTTATATAAGTCCGATGGGAATACCGGGTGTTCATCAACAACACCCCAAATATCATCTAAGGGCACATTCTCTCTTCCATCAAAGACGCTAACAATGAATTTAACAATATCATGTACACAATAGCAGTTGTTTTCACTTACCGTCGTTATAGTAGGCTCATCTGAATTCTCATCAAAATTAAACACACATTGACCATGGTCGACTTTAGAGTTCTTATTTGATGATCTGTCATTAAAAGTGCTCCATGCCGTGCTCTTATAAAGCTTGAAACCTTCAATATTACTTGTACAATGCAGAAGGTTATAAATTAGCACATTTTTTGAATTAAAAAACGGAAATGACGCAATATAATATCGTTTTTTGCCAATGCCTTTGATACTTTTAATTATATCGTGGATTCTCTGTTCAAAGGCATCTCTGTCATTTCCAAAAGCAAGCAAATCTCCAAGTTTAGCAAAATAGGTCTGCTCATACTTACTAGCAGTCTCAGGTTGTTTTGCTTGAGAAATGCCGCGAATAGTATCATATAACATATGATTAATGATGATCTCTCCCCAGGTTCTGATAAATGGAGCCAGAGCATCCCAATCAATTATTGCTTGGTAAGGATCATAGAAAAGCAGGTAATGCAGCTTATTTTGAGATTTAATGCGTTTTCCGATACCTCTAATAAGATCATTACCATCTCCGACTGAAGTTTCAATGTGAAAATTATGAGTGTTTTCTGGGAGATGCTTTTTCAGTTCAGCAATTTTTTCCTCAGAAATATCGTTAAAATATAGCAGTGCTTGCTGTTTTTGATATTTTTGGCTCCGCATAATATTTGAGATCACCCTTGCAACACGTACTGGTGTTCCCTCAACCATCTTTCCGGAATTTTCATCGAGATAAATTCCGCTGTTACACATACAGTCGATAAAAACAATACCTTCGCATTTCCCAGTGTTTAGACCAAATCCCAGTAGTTTATGAGCCCATGCAACAACATAAGCTTCTATCAATTCAAACTTTTTTATCGTATGCGGAGGGATTGCCTCATAAATAATTTCATTGTTATTACTGCTTGCTATACTCTCACCCCATCATTTAGATATTTTTTTACTTTACTATATTCAGTTATTGAAAATCTTTAAAGTTAATCTTTTCATCTTCTGTTTTAAATAAGGCAAATTGTGAATCTTCTCGAAAAAACATTTTGCGGGTATAAAAATTACCGAAATTGACAACGTAATTCTTAAATGCGCTTAAAAATAGAAAACTTGGAAGAGGGGGATCTCTTCACGACAAAAAACGGACCCAGCGGGAATCGAACCCGCGTCTTTGGGTTCGAAGCCCAAAAGGATATCCTCTACCCTATGGGTCCGCACAGGGTGATAAAATAACGCTATTAGTATTGAATCTGATAAGATTAAAAAACAGCGGATTAAGAGTGTGCTTACAGGCACTCTTCCGCTTTGATAAGTTCTTTGCCCGCCGCAAGAAGTTTCTTTACCGCCGACGTGACGTCATCGACGCGGATGATGAGAACCGCGCCGTTCCTGCCCGAATACGCATACGCATACTCGATATTGATACCCGCATCCCCGAGAATCGACGCCGTCTCGTAAAGACCTCCCGGTCTGTCCTCCATCTTGATACCGATAACATCCGTATACGAAACCATGAAACCGATATCCGCGAGCTTCTTTAAAGCCGCCGTCGACTTATCCACGATAAGCCTCACGACGCCGAAACCTTTCGACTCGGCAATCGAGAAAGCATAGATGTTAACGTCCGCCTCCTCGAGCCCCTTCGCAATCGCCGAAAGGCGACCGGGTTTATTCTCGGAAAAGACCGAGATCTGTCTTATAACATACTTGCAAGAATCTGAATTTTCCGTCATTATAATACTCTCCTGTCAATAACTCTCTTCGCCTTACCCTCGAAACGCGGAAGCGAATCCGGCGCCGTAAGCTCCACATCCACGCTCACGTTGAGTGCGTTCTTAAGCTCATACGCCACCTTCTTCCTTATCTCGAGAAGATCGTCGATCTTATCCGAGAAGAACTCCTTGCGCAGCTCCACCTGAACACGCATACTGTCCAGCGAACCGTCGCGGGTCACTATAATCATGTAGTTCTGACCCGAGATCTCGGGTATCTGCATAAGACAGTGCTCCACCTGCGACGGGAAGACGTTGATGCCGCGGATAATCAGCATATCGTCGACCCTGCCCGTAAGGCGGCTGATACGCGGATGCGTGCACCCGCAGGGACAAACCGAAGTGTCCAGCGAAGTTATGTCGCCCACGCGGTAGCGTATCATAGGCATTGCCTCCTTCTGAAGCACCGTCACCACAAGCTCGCCGCTTTCGCCGTCGGGAAGATTCTCGCCCGTCTCCGAATCGATAACCTCGGTATAGGCGATATCGCCCCAGATATGAATACCCTTCTGCTCGGCGCAATCCGTAAACATCGGACCCGAAATTTCTGAAGTGCCGAAGATATTGTGGGCGCGGATACCCAGCCTCTCCTGAATCCTGTCGCGCATACCCGCAGTCCACGGCTCCGCTCCCAGAACCGCGACGCGAAGCGAAGTATCGTTCTTAATCGAAACACCCATCTTCTCGGCAACGTCGCTGATATGGTTCAGATACGACGGCGTGCACGCGATAGCAGTCACGTTGAGATCCTGAATCAGCGTAATCTGCTTCTCCGTGCTGCCCACGCTTGCCGGAACAACGGTGGCGCCGACCTTCTCGGCGCCGTAGTGCAGACCCAGACCGCCCGTAAACAGACCGTAACCGTAGGAAACCTGCATCACATCCCCGCGGCCGATACCGCACGAAGTCAGCGAACGTGCAAGCGACTCCGTCCAGACATCCAGATCCTTCTGCGTATATCCGACCACGGTCGGCTTTCCCGTCGTACCCGACGAAACATGATAACGCACAAGCTCATCCGTCGAAGCCGTAAACATCTTGTTCGGATAATTATCGCGAAGATCCTTCTTGTACATGAAAGGAAGTTTCTTCACGTCGGCAAGAGAACGGATATCGTCGGGGTGAACCCCCGCATCCTTCATCCTGTCGTGATAAAACGGCGAAAAACTGTAAAGTCTGTAGACCAGCGTCTTCATCAGCTTATACTGAAGCTTCCTCAGTTCCTCGACAGGCATCTCTTCAATTCTCGGATTCCATCTCAAAATTTGTCACCTCTATTATCGACAACGCGCTTTGCCTTGCCCTCAAACCTCGGAAGCGACTCCGGCTCAACAAGTGCAATCTCGGTTCTCACCTGTAATATTGCTTTCAGCTGTTCTTGTATCTTGCGCTGAATCCTCTCGAGATCGCGAAGTTCCCCGCTGAAGAACTCCTTCTTGATCTCGACCTCAATCTTCATCTCGTCGAGGTGGTTGACGCGGTCGACATAGACCATGAACTGATCCCCGACTTCGGGAATCGACTTCAGAACATCCTCGATCTGCGACGGGAAAACGTTGATGCCGCGGATAACCAGCATATCGTCGCTCCTTCCCGTAAGACGCGCAATCTTCGCACCGCGGCCGCACGGGCACTCGTCCTCGAGGATCATGGTAATGTCGCCCGTCCTGTATCTCAGAAGCGGCATCGCCTCCTTGACAATCGGCGTCACCACAAGCTCGCCCTTATTACCCGGCTCAAGAACCTCGCCCGTCTTCGGATCGATAATCTCCACGATATACGAATCGTGCCAGAAATGCAGACCGTTCCTCTCCTCGCACTCGAACGCCGCACCCGGACCGTACATCTCGCTCATGCCGTAGGAATCGAAAGCCCTCACGCCGAGCCTCTCCTCCAGCGCCTTTCGCATATTGTCCGACCACGGCTCCGCACCGAAAAGACCCGTCTTCAGCGTCGGCAGGTCGGTTCCCATACTCTCCGCAACCTCGGCAAGATGCATCGCATAACTCGGCGTCGCATGAAGTGCGGTAACGCCGAAATCGTTTATCATCTCAATCTGCCGCTTCGTATTGCCCGTGCCCGACGGAACCACCGTCATACCTATCTTCTCGGCGCCGTAGTGAAAGCCCAGACCGCCGGTAAACAGACCGTAGTTGACGGCATTCTGGAACGTATCCTCATCCGTAAGACCCGTCATGGTCATGTTGCGGGCAATAAGCTCAGACCAGTTGTCGAGATCCTTCCTCGTATATCCCACGACCGTCGGCTTGCCCGTCGTTCCCGAAGTCGTGTGAATACGCACGACCTGCTTCTTCGGCACCGCAAAAAAGCCGAACGGATACCCCGTGCGCAGATCCGTCTTCCTCGTAAACGGCAGTTTTTGAATGTCGCTTATCTTCCTGATGCCGTCGGCATCGACGCCCGACTCATTGAGCATCTTTTTGTAGAAAGGTATATTTTCCGCCTGACGGATAGTCCACTTCAGGCGCTTCAACTGAAGACTCTCGAGAGCATCCCCCTTAAGAGTCTCCATCTCTTTATTCCAGAACATTTGCACTACTATGTTATGCGATAGCATGACAATATAATATCGCTATCGTCCCAAAGCCCCCGCAGACCCGACGCAAAGACGCCGAGCCGAAACCGGATACCGGATACCGAAATACCCGAATACCTGAATACCCGAATACCGAAATGCACGAAAAACGCGGGTGCGGAATTTTTCACAAGTATTATACATGTACTTAACAAACTGAAATAGCATGGATAAGAAAATTCTATCTGTATGCATTATCGCACTCGCGGTGCTTGCCGCTGTGTTTGCGGGATGTACGGGCACGCAGCAGTCTGCCGCAACCGCAACACCCACACCCGTAACGAACACCGACAACCCGACGGCCGCACCCACGGAAACCGAGGCTCAGACCGAGGCTCCGACAACGGCAGTCGTTGAAAAGACCGTCTACATCGTCGGTATCGACGGCGAATACCCTCCGTATTCCTACGTTGACAAGGACGGAAACGCACAGGGATTCGATGTCGACTGTGCAAAATGGATCGCCGAAGACCAGGGCTTTGAAGTAAAATTCCAGCCGACCGCATGGGACGGAATCATCCCCGCACTTCTTGCAAAGAAGATTGATATGGTCTACGCAGGTATGTCAATCACACCCGAACGTGCCGCAAAAGTCACCTTCTCGGATGTCTACTGGGTAACCAACCAGGGCGTTGCCGTAAAGAAAGGCTCGTTCATCACGATTGACGACGTCAAGTCCGGCAAAGCAAAGATCGGAACCCAGAGAGGCTGCACCGCTGCCGAATGGATCCAGAACGAATTAATCGACAAGGGAATCCTTGACGCAAGCAAACTCGTATTATACGACAACTTCCCGCTCGCACTCACCGACCTCGAGAACGGCCGCATCGATGCCGCAATGTACGACACACCCGTCGTCAGGAAGTCAATCGAAGGCAAAAACCTTGAATTCCTCGGCACAATCGAGACCGGCGAAGAATACGGTATTGCCATCAGAAACGAGGACACCGAACTTCTCGAGAAGATGAACGCGGGTCTCAAGAACCTGAAAGCCAGCCCGGCGTGGGCAGAACTCGTAGCGAAACACGAACTCGAGTAAACCAAAAGCGTCCGGCAAAAACGGACACACTGAAAAGATCAAAAAATAACCATATTTTTTGATTTAGCAACTTTTAGAGCCCGCAGCATTCTCTTTTACGCAATCGTGCGGCAGACGCATACAGCCGATTAAGCCGCATGCAACCTGCACAAATATTATACCCGTAATATCCCTACTGTTTAACATGCACAAAAAGATCCTGCCCGTATCCCTACTCGCAATCGCGATTATTGCCGCCGTAATCGCGGGCTGCACCGGAACACCGGCATCACCCTCATCCCCCGCATCCGACACACAAAACGTAACCGGAAACGCGAACGGAATCGAAAGCGGAAAAACAATCGCGGTCGGCATCGAAGTAAAATACCCGCCCTATTCCTACATCGACAAAGAAGGAAAACCGCAGGGATTCGACATAGAATCGGCGAAATGGATAGCCGAAGATCAGGGACTGAACATAGAATTCAGGATGGTGGAATGGGACGGAATCATCCCCGCACTCCTCGCAAAGAAGATTGACATGGTCTATTCGGGCATGACAATAACCCCCGAGCGCGCCGAAAAAGTCGCCTTCTCCGAGATCTACTGGGTAACCGATCAGGGAATCGCCGTGAAGAAAAACTCCCCTCTCACGCTCGACGATGTCATGAGCGGCAAAGCGAAGATAGGCACTCAGAGAGGCTCGACCGCCGAAGGGTGGATTAGGGAAAACCTCATCGGCAAAGGAATACTCGACAGCGGCAAACTCGTCTTATACGACAATTTCCCCTTCGCAATAACCGATCTCGAGAGCGGACGCATAGATGCCGCGATGTACGACACACCCTTCGTCAAAAAGAACCTCAAAGGCAGAGACCTTGAATTCCTCGGCATTGTCGAAAACACCGAAGAAGACTACGCCGTCGCCGTCAGAAAAGAAGACACGGAACTCTTAAAGAAGATCAACGCCGGTCTTAAAAACCTGAAAGAAAGTCCGAAGTGGGCTGAACTTGTCGAAAAATACGGACTCGACACCGACGACTGAAGAAACAAAAATCCGAATAATTTTCTTTTCCCTTTTATCCCCGCTGCACCGTATTTTTCGGGTCGCATATTCCCAATCGCAGATTCGACACGTTAAGGGATGACACCCGCGATTGCCGGGCAACTATCCGAAGTTTTATACATATACTTAACATACTCAATCAACATGGATAAGAAAATTCTGTCAGTATGCATAATCGCACTCGCGGTTCTTGCCGCCGTGTTTGCGGGATGCACGGGAACGCAGCAGTCCGCCGCGACCGCAACACCCGCACCCGCAGCGAACACCGACAACCCCACAGCCGCACCTACGGAAACCCAGAGCGGAGCACCGACCGAAGTTGCCGTCGAAAAGACAGTCTACATCGTCGGTATCGACTTCGAAAACCCGCCGTATTCCTACATCGACAGCGAGAAAACGGCACAGGGATTCGATGTCGAATGTGCGAAATGGATCTCCGAAGATCAGGGCTTTGTCGTAAAGTTCAAGCCGATTACACTTGACGAAATCATCCCGCAGATTCTCGATAAAGAGATAGACATGTACTACGGCGGCATGACAATCACACCCGACCGTCTGAACAAAGTCTCCTTCTCGGACGTATACTGGACAACCGACCTCGGCGTTGCCGTAAACAACGCCTCGACATTCACGCTTGACGACGTCACGACCGGCAAAGCCAAGATCGCAACCCGCAGAGGCTCGACCGCGGACTCATGGATTAAGAGCGAATACATTGAAACCGGCATTCTCGACGCCGGCAAACTCGCGGTATACGACAGCTTCCCGCTCGCGCTTGCCGCACTCGAAAACGGCACCGCCGATGCCGTAATCTATGACGCACCCGTCGTCAAACAATTAATCAAGGGTAAAGACATTGACTTCCTCGGCACCATCGAGACCGAAGAAAAATACGGCATTGCCGTCAGAAACGAAGACATCGAACTTCTGGACATGCTCAACACAGGTCTCAAGAACCTTAAAGCAAGCCCCAAGTGGGCGGAACTCGTAAAGAAATACGAACTCGAATAAAGACAGAGCCGGACAGCCCGACAAACTCTATTTTTTTTGAAACGCCCCATTACGCCATCATACCCCATATTACGCCCTCTTTTACGCATCCGTGCGGTCCGTGCATGTGCCGCATACGGACGCAGACAGCCGCAGATACCCTGCACAAATATTATACCTTAATATACCTACTGTTAAACATGCACAAACAGATCCTGCCCATAGCCCTCCTCGCAATCGCGGTCATCGCCGCCGTAATCGCGGGATGCACCGGAACGCCGCCGGACAACGACATCCCCGACCCCGACCGAACATACTGCATCGTCGGCATAGACGAATTCTATCCGCCCCACACCTACCTCGACGAAAAAGGAAACCCGGTAGGATTCGACGTCGAATCCATGATCTGGATAGCGCAGGATCAGGGACTCGACATACGGTTCAAAACCAGAGAATGGAAAGGAATCATCTCCGCACTCCTCGACAAAAAGATCGACATAATCTGCTCGGGCTTCTCGATTACACCCGAACGTGCCGAAATAATCTTCTTCTCCGACCCCTACTGGGCAATCAATCAGGGCGTCGCCGTAAAGAACGGCTCGCAGATCACAATGGAAAAGGTCATGAGCGGCTCGGCAGTCACGGGCACACTCAAGGAGAGCACCGCGGCGGAATGGATTCAGAGATACCTTGTCGGTATCGGAGTCCTGAAAAAGGACAGATTCAAACCCTACGACGACTTCCAGAGCGGACTCACGGCTCTCGAGGAAGGACAGATAGAGGCCTTCATCTATGACGCACCCGGCCTCATCGAGGCAATCGAAGACAGAAACCTCGAATACCTCGGCTCAATCAATACCGGTGAAAAATACGGCTTTGCCGTCAGAAAAGAGGACGCACAGCTTCTCGAAAAGCTCAACGCCGGTCTTAAACACCTCAAAGATAGTCCCAAGTGGGCAGAACTCATAGCAAAATACGAACTCTATGAAAACAACTGAAACGGATAAAATCCGAAAGTAAAAACCAAAAATAAAATCAAAATAAATAGAAAAATACTTTTTTACCCGCTTATCCCGTCATCTCTTCTGTGTGCCCGGCACGGCATACTTCTTCTCGAGGGCATTCGCGCCCACCGTCGTAACCGTAACCAGTGCCAGATACACGATGCCCACGACAAAGAAAACCCCGGGCTCGAAATACTTCGTGAAAACGATCTTGCCGGCGCCGGTGAGCTCCACGAGCGTGATCATGTAGGCAAGCGAGGAATACTTGATAAGATAAATGAACTCGTTGGAAAGCCCCGGGATTGCCCTTCTCAGAGCCTGCGGCAGAACGATATACATAATAGCCTGCCGCTTCGTCATACCCAGAGCGCTCGCCGCAATAAGCTGACCCTCCTTCACCGAGATGATGGCGCCGCGAACGTATTCCGAATTGTAAGCGCTGTTGCAGCAGATAAAACCGATAATCGACGCCGTAAACGCGTCAAACGTAACACCAACGTAAGGCACGGTCGGAAGACCGAAATACAGGATGAACAGAAGGAGCATAAGCGGGCAACCCTTCACAAAACCCACAAACAGCCTGCATATCCAATTGCCGTAACTCTTACCGTAAACCCGACCGACCGCAAGCAGAACGCCGAAGGCAATCCCGAAAGGCGCGGTAATCAGCACCAGCAGTACGGTTATCATAAGACCGTCGGCAAGCGCCGGAAAGAGTATGTTAATACAGAAATCGATAAACTGGGCTGTCTCGTCCATAATGGTCAGTCTCCGCTCAAATCACCGATTTTTCCCATGAAACTGCGTATTCTCTCAAACCCGCCGCCGTCTCCGAAGACCTCCGCGGGCGTTCCGATCTCCTGAATGACGCCGGATTCCATGAAGACGATCTCGGTCGCAACCGACCTTGCAAAACCCATCTCGTGAGTAACGACAAGCATGGTCATGCCCTCGAGGGCAAGCTTCTTCATGACCTCGAGGACCTCGCGGGTAAGCTCCGGATCGAGCGCCGACGTGGGCTCGTCGAAGAGGATGACGTCCGGCTCCATCGCCAGCGCTCTTGCAATCGAGACACGCTGAGCCTGACCGCCCGAAAGCTCCGCCGGATAATGGTCGGCGAAATCCTCCATTCCGACCTGCCGAAGCTCGTAAAGCGCTTTCTCACGCGCCGCCTCGGGGCTCATGCCCTTGACCTTGATAAGCGCAATCTCGACATTCTTTATTGCCGTCAGATGATCGAAGAGGTAAAAATTCTGAAAGACCATCCCGATCTTCTGCCGGAACCGATTGATCTTCTTGCCGCTGTTCGTGACCTCCTCGTCGTGAAGCCAGACCCTTCCGCTGTCGGGCACGGTCAGCTGATTGATACAGCGAAGCAGAGTGCTCTTACCCGTCCCCGACGGTCCGATAAAGACAATGGTATCGCCCTTACGGACATTGAACGAGACCCCTTTGAGCACCTCGGCATCGCCGTAGGTCTTGTGTATGTCCTCCACCCGCAATATGTAGTCGGTCTTATTTTCACTCATAATATCACCCGGGTCTTCTTCCTACCCGTCCTCACACTCCTCACACCCTTCACACTATTCCCGCCTGACCGCCGCCCGAAAATCCGGGGATGGCAACCCTCTTCTCGAGATATGCAATCACCCGCATTCCCGCGAAATTCAGCATAATGAACATCAGAGCACAGAGAATGTAAATCGGCATCGTAATATAGGTCTGTGTCACAATCTGCGAAGTCCTCGTCAGGAGTTCGGCAACGCCGATAGCGTAGCATATTGCCGAATCGGTCAGAATATTCGGATACTCGTTCGACCACCCGGGAAGTGCGATGCGGACTGCCTGCGGGATGATAATCGTCCGTATTGCCGCCGCACGGCTCATTCCGAGGGAGCGTGCCGCCGTCATCTGCCCCTCGCTTATCGACTGGATGGCACCGCGGAAGATCTGCGACTGATAAGCCGCACCGCGAAGTCCGAGAACGGTTGCGCCCACGAAGAACGCATCCAAATCCAGATTGAGCAGGGGAAAGATCGTGAAATAGAACATGAAGAGCAGAACAAGGACGGGAAGACCGCGAAAAAACCAGACATACAGACCGATGACATATTTCAGCGGTCTGCTCCCGTATACCTGCCCGATTGCCATGGGCAGACCCAGACATGCGCCGATGATAAGAGCGGAGGCTACAAGCCCTACGGTAACCAGAATACCCTCAACAAGATACGGAAACCATTCCGCAACCACCGAAAACAAGTCCATCCAGTGCGCACCCCTGTATTAGCAGTCTTAAGCAGTACCTATTTATCCTATGATTTTTTTATACTTCTCTTTTTGTCCTGCATGACCCCGCTGTCACGCACCTTCTGAATTCCTAAGTTTTTTATCAATGGCGGCACCCGCGGCATATCCCGTCGAGAATGCCGCCTGAAGATTGTATCCGCCCGTATCGCCGTCTATGTCCATGACCTCGCCCGCAAAATAAAGACCCTTACACAGCTTCGACTCCATGGTCTTCGGGTTTATCTCCTTAAGACATACGCCGCCGCGGGTGACCATAGCCTCGTTGACGCCGCCGAGCGCCTTAATCGTCAGTTTGCAGTCGCAGAAGGCTTCGGTAAGCCTGTTCCGGTTCTCTTTCGTCAGATGCGCACAGGTAAGCCCCTCATCGATTCCCGTAATCTCCATAACCCTGCGAGCAAACCTTTCGGGAATCACGGTCGCGTTTCCGACGTTGCCGCCGCCGACATCCCCGCAAATACTGCCGCCGACACTGCCGACACCGCCTGCGCCCGAAAGCACCGACTTCACGAGTTTCTTCGGGTTCTCCGCCGCAAGCCGCGTAAGACTCTCACGGAATTTCTCCGCCGTCATGCCCTCTATGAACGAAACGCGGATGAAATCCCCATTCTCCGCATATCTGGAGAGATGAAGGATCCCCGGACCCGAAACCCCCTTATGAGTAAAGAGGATATCGCCGACATTCTCGCGGATCTTCTTATTCCCGTGATAGAGAGATATCACCGCATTAGGGAAGGAAATCCCCGAAAGGCTTGCAAACGGGTAATCGCCGATGACAAACGCACAGAGTGCGGGGGCAACCGGCGTTATCGTATGCCCGAACGACTCCGCAAGTCCGTAGCCGTCGCCCTCCGAACCCGTCGCGGGATAGGTCATGCCGCCGCAGGTGATAACAAGATTTTTCGCATAAAAGCGCCCGGATTCCGTCGATATCTCGAAGATTCCCTCCCCGCAGTCTCCGAAATCACCGTTATCTCCGTCACCGCCGAAATCGCCGCCGGCAAAAACCGCATCGCGGACGGACTCTCCGCATCGGATCTCGACCCCGCAGCCCCGCACCCTTCCGAGAAGCACCTCCAGAACATCCGCGGCTCTCCTGCTCACCGGAAATACCTTGCCGTTACCGTCGGTCTCGGTCTTAAGCCCCCGCAACTCAAAGGATTCAAGCAGATCGCGGTTGGAAAACCCCATGAGCGAAGCCTTCATAAACTGCCCGTTGCCGCCGTAGTGCCCGAAGAACTCCCTGATATCGCCGCCGTGAGTAAGATTGCACTGCGACTGCCCCGTAATGAGAAGTTTCCGCCCGCAGGAACTCTTCTTCTCAAGGAGAAGCACCCTGTTTCGCCCGCCGCCCGAGGCGGTTTCCGCACAGACAAGCCCCGCCGGACCGCCGCCGACTATTGCCGCATCCCAGACGAACGGCATACTGCGCCCTTCGCGGAAATCTCCCCCGCATTTGCCGGTATTCTCAGCCGAATTCATATTTCAGTAAAATCTCCGCTTAATACAGATTATTTTTGCGGCTGATAAATACATGAGTCATTACGATTACGACATAATCGGGGCATAATCAATGACATAATCAATGAGCATAATAGGGGCATACTCCGCAGTACTTAAACGTTTTGTATAATATGCACGATAATTATATATCTGATGAGATAAAATTTCACCTGATTTCCGATATGATATAACTGCGTAACATGCCGATTTTCCAAAACCACGCGAGATTTTTCCGTTATGCGTATCGCCGCTTTCAAACCGGCTCTGCGTCAGGAAAAGTTGAAGAATATTTATATAGTTTAAAGTTGATTTTAGGGTATAGACTTAAAAGGGGGAATGAAACGACTAAAATGGTGATAACGAACTGAAAAGATGGGTTTTATATGGTTTTAAGCCTGCAGACATAGATGAAGACCGATAAAACATGCATAAAGTCATAAGTACCCGCGGAGAAATTTGCGGGATACCATCATGATGTTCCGGCGAGAGCATATACTCTGATTCACAAGCAAAACATACAGGCACACAATCAAATAAATCATACCAAAGGAAGTCCGATAAGCAATCGGAGCGATAAATCACTCACTCTACGCAAAAAAAGCACTGTCACATGTAAAAAAGCATGTCATAAGCCCGTGTGAATCTGACCGTCTCACGGGCAAGATCATTCATTAATCCGACCCGCGATAAACTGACCACTTAAGAACGGGTCGGAATCCTCAAACGCACAAAAACACCTAACGGTTCTTTAACGGAATCTGCCCGAACAAGGGCAGATCATTATTATTTTTTTGATTTCGCAGTTTTACCGCACATATTTTAACGGCACGGCACTTTTCCCGCAAACCGTTAACGCCGTTAACATCACAAGCATCGTTAACACTGTTAACATTGTTGACACTGTCAACACCGGCAATACTGTTAACACCGTTAACGCCATCGGCACAACCAACATGTTAACACCGTTGACACTGATAAATCCGTTAACACCGTTAACACGCTTGCCGTCGTTATCGCCGTCGCCTTTTTACATTGACAAGAATTATAACGGCTCTGACAAAATATTTTCAAAGAAAGTTCTCTCATAAAAATCTCCGATAAAAACAGTCAATAACGGCAATAACGATGGTAAAAACAGCACTCATTCAGATGCGGGTCACGGGCGACCCGAAAGAGAACCTGCAAAACGCTCTCTCGATGACAAAAGAGGCGGCAGACGCCGGCGCAAAGATAATCTGCCTCCCCGAACTCTTCATGCACCGCTATTTCCCGCAGAAAGAACACTTCGACGAAGGAATCTCCGCCGAAGACCTCGCCGAAGAACTCAACGGCGACACAATCGCCGCATTCGCAGCCGCGGCAAAGAAGCATCATGCCGTAATAATCGTCCCCTTCTTCGAGAAATGCCCTAACGGACGGGACTCAGACGTTAAAACCGCAGGCACACACACATACCGCAACTCGGCGGCGGTAATCAACTCCGACGGCACCGTATTTCCGCCGTATCGCAAGATGCACATCCCCTACGACCCTTACTTCTACGAAAAGAACTACTTCGCCCCCGGCGACGAAATACCCGTCTTCGAGACCACCTACGGACGCATTGCCGTATTAATCTGCTATGACCAGTGGTTCCCCGAAAGCGCAAGAATCGCGGCGGTAAAAGGCGCACAGGCAATATTTTACCCGACGGCAATCGGCAGACCGAGGGAATACGCCGACGAAGAAACAGCCGAAGGCGACTGGCGGGAAGCGTGGAAGACCGTGCAGCGCGGTCACGCCATCGCCAACAGCCTCTGGATAGCGGCGGTAAACCGTGTCGGCGTCGAGGACGAACTCGACTTCTGGGGCGGATCCTTCGTCTGCGACCCCTTCGGAAACGTCGTTGCGCAAGCCGGAGAAGAGCAGGGCATCCTCTTCGCCGATATCGACTTCGACTTAAACGACGATATCCGCGCCGGCTGGGGCTTCATGAAAAACCGCCGTCCCGACCGTTATCATGCAATCACGGGCTCGCAGGACGAGCGTTTCCTAAGCGAGGGCTGGCACGCATCCCCGAAAAACCTGCCCGCAACCCCGAAAAAATGCGGATACCGCATGCCCGCCGAATGGGAACCGCACGACGCCGTCTGGCTGGCATTCCCCCACGACGAAGAAACCTTCGAAGAGCTTGACGCCGTCGAACAGTCCTTTATCAAGATAATAACCGCAATCGCAAACAGCGGCGGCGAAGAAGTCAGACTCCTTGTCCTCGACGAAACCATGCGAAACCGCGTCTGCGAAATGCTCGCCGATGCCGGCGCAGACCTCACCAAAGTAAGTTTCCGCATCCGCAGATACGCCGACGTCTGGTTCAGGGACTACGGACCAATCTTCGTCGTAAAACGGGATGCGGAGAATGCCGGCGAAAACGACCGCATTGCCCTCACCGACTGGGTCTTCAACGCATGGGGCGGCAAATACGACGAACTGCGCCCCGACAACAACATCCCCGCTTGGATAGCCGCGACCGACAACATCCCGAAATTCTCCGCCGAGATCGTCCTCGAAGGCGGCTCAATCGACGTAAACGGCAGAGGACTCCTGCTCACCACAAAGCAGTGCCTCTTAAACGAAAACCGAAATCCGCGGCTCAATCAGTCGGAGATAGAAGAATACCTCTCGGAATACCTCGGCGCCGAAAAAGTCATCTGGCTCAACCGCGGACTTGAAGGCGACGATACCGACGGACACATCGACGACATAGCCCGCTTCGTAAGCGAAGACACCGTAATCTGCGCCATCGAAGACGAAGCAAACGGCGACAGCGAAAATTACGCCGTCCTCAAAGAAAACTTCGAAATTCTCAAAGCCGCAACCGACGCCGACGGCAACCCCCTAAAAATCGTCACCGTCCCCATGCCCGATAAAATCGACGACGAATATCCCCTGCCCGCAAGCTACACCAACTTCTATATCGCAAACACCGCCGTCCTCGTCCCGACCTTCGGCTGCGAAAACGACCGCATTGCCCTCGAAATAATTCAGGATGTCTTCAAAGACCGCAAAGTCATAGGCATAAACTGCCGCGAAATGGTCTACGGACTGGGCACGATACACTGCGTAAGCCAGCAGCAGCCGAAAGCGCCGTAATTGCGGCGTTAAAAGGCGCACGGACAACACGGACAAAAAAAGAGATTATTTTCTATTTATTCTTTTTTTTGAATTTTTATGGATTTTTTTGATTTTTTGGATTTTTTTGCGTTTATTTTTTTATCTTCGGAATTTGGGGATTTATGAGAACTCTTTCCGATATTTTAAAATTAAAATATGAGATTGGATTTTTGGATATGATATTGGGATTTGATATTCGAATTTTATATTCGAATTTTATATTCGAATTTTATATTCGAATTTTATATTCGAATTTTATATCTTATATCCGATATTTGAACCTTATATCCGATTTTACCAATCTTTTATCGCAGTCGTATAAGGCAATTTACCTATTCGCGGATGAACTTCGTTCCGTAGACAATGATACCGCTGTCGCCGTCCGCGGAGATCTTTCTGAAGGTCGACTTGACCCTCATGCCGATATAAACCTCGTTGATATCCGAACAGATAACAGGCGCCGTCAGGCGCGTACCCTCGTCAAGCTCGATGATTGCGACAACGAAAGGCGTCTGAAGATCGAACTTGTCGCTCGCTGTCCTAACGACCGAGAACGTAACAATCTTGCCCGTGCCCTTGAACTTATAGTCGACAATCTTTCCCTCGCGTCTGCACTTGGGGCAGAGCGACCTCGGCGGGAAATAATAAGTGCCGCATGTCTCGCATTTCGTACCTATCAGATTATATCTGTTAGTCTGTTTTCTCCAGAATCGTGGAACCGACATCTTTAAACCCTCCTGAAAATACTGGTAACGACCGTAGCGCCGGTGCCGCCCACATTGTGCGTCATACCAATCTCGGCGCCGTCGACCTGCCTCTTGCCCGCCTCGCCGCGAAGCTGGGTAACAACCTCGCAGACCTGCTTGATACCCGTAGCACCTACGGGGTGACCGCATGCCTTCAGACCGCCGCTCGTGTTGACCGGCAGCTTGCCGTCAAGAGCAGTGTATCCTTCGGCGGTGAGCTTGCCTGCCTCGCCTTTCTTACAGAAGCCCATATCCTCGATGGCGCAGATCTCCGCAATCGTAAAGCAGTCGTGAACCTCGACGAGATCGACATCCTTTCTCTCAATCTTTGCGATATCGAAGGCACGGTTTGCCGCCGCGACCGTCGCATCGAGTGTGCTGATATCGCGCCTGTCGTGAAGCGAGATTGTATCGGATGCCTGCGTCGATGCCAGAACCTTCACGGGGCAGTCGGTAAACTCCTTTGCACGGTCGAGCGAACAGAGGATAACCGCCGCAGCGCCGTCCGTAACCGGCGAACAGTCCATAAGACGCAGCGGATCGGCAACAAGAGTCGAGTTGAGAACCGTATCAATCGTAATCTCCTTCTGATACTGTGCAATCGGGTTTCTGGCGCCGTTGTAGTGGTTCTTGACCGCAACCTGAGCAAGCTCCTCGCGGGTCATGCCGTACCTGTTCATGTAGTCGCGTGCCATCATCGCATAAAGCGACGGGAAAGTAACGCCGTACATTCCTTCCCACTCGCGGTCGGCAGCGCCCGCAAGGGCATCCGTAGTCTCTCCGCCCGAGACATCTGTCATCTTCTCGACACCCGCCGCGATAACGATATCCTGAGCGCCGGAGGCAATACAGTTGACCGCCTGACGGAATGCCAGACCGCCCGAAGCACATGCCGCCTCCGTCCTCGTCGCCGGAATGTGGTTTGTCGCAAGACCCGAATAATCCGCGATGAGCGCTCCGATATGCTCCTGAAGGACGAAACGTCCTCCGCTCATGTTGCCGACGAACATCTCCTGAATATCGTCGCCGTCCATACCTGCATCGTCGATTGCCTTAACGCCGGCTTCGACGCACATTTCTCTGAATGAATCGCCCCAGCGCTCACCGAACTTGGTGAGACCGACGCCTACTACTGCTACATCTCTCATTTTTGCATCACTATCTTACCCTTGTGTTTTGCATACTGTGCGTAGTCGAGGTAAATCTTGTCATTGAGCATTGTCTCAACCGAAGGTGCCGCTTTCCTGTCAATCTTGGTGAGGATAGCGTCCGTAACCGTGATATCGAATGCATCCGAACCCGAGCCGGAACCGTATGACGTGACAAATATTCTGTCTCCCGGTTTTGCGACATCGAGAACCGACGAAAGACCGACGGGGACCGCACCCGAGTAGGTGTTTCCGAGACGCGGCGCACAGAGACCCTGCTTAATCTGCTCGGGCTTGAATCCGAGCATTGCCGCGACATTCCTCGGGAACTTCGCATTGGGCTGGTGGAAGATTGCGTAGTCGTAATCCGCCGGCTTTGTTCCCATCCTGTCCATCATGAGGTGAGCCGCGCCCTGAACATGCTTGAAGTATGCCGGCTCTCCCGAGAACCTTCCGCCGTGTCTCGGATATGCCTGACCCTCGCGTCTCCAGAAGTCGGGAGTATCGGTCGAATATGAACATGTATCGTTAATCTCGGCAATCGGGTCGTCGTTTCCTATAACGAACGCCGCACCGCCTGCCGCCGCCGTATACTCCAGAGCATCGCTCGGTGCACCCTGTGCAACATCCGAACCGATGGCAACTCCGTATTTTATCATGCCGCTCTTGACAAGACCCATACATGTCTGAATGCCTGCGGTTCCCGCCTTGCATGCAAATTCGTAATCGGCAGCCGTCATGACCGGCGTCGCACCGATAGCCTCTCCGACCGTAACCGAGGTCGGTTTGACCGCATACGGGTGCGACTCGCTGCCCACGTAGATTGCGCCGATATCGGCGGGGTTGACATCGCGTCTTGCCAATGCATTTCTTGCCGCATTCACTGCAATAGTCAGTGAATCTTCATCCATATCCGGAACGGATTTTTCAAATACTCCGAGTCCGTTGGATATCTCGGTGCCGTTTGCACCCCACACTTTCGCAATCTCATCCGCTTTTATACGGAATTGCGGGATGTAGGCGCCGTATGTAATAATTCCTACCATGATAATTCCCTTAGTGTTTTTACAATGTCGCCGACTTCCATCTCGGTCGTCAAAAGAGCAATCCTGTCGCGGGAAGCGAGTTCCGCAACCATCGGATGCAGTTTTTCTGGTGAAATTCCCTGAAGAATGACACACCTCGGCTTGAAAGGAGTCACGCGAATTGCTATCATAGGCGATTTTCCTGTCGATACATTGGTAAAGATCAGTGCCCGTTCTGTACTCCAGCCGTAGATTTTGTTAAATTCCGCGGCTGACAACGAGACAATCGCGTTTAAACTGTTGACTACGGTATAACCGTAGATCTGACAGTCCATTGACCCATTTACGAGCTTACAGCCCAGCTTATCGCAGAATTTCTTCAGCGCCAGCGGGGTGTCGTAATCGTGCATGTCGTAGATTACTTCGTCGTCAAAGTTACTGTAGAGGATATTGGCGTATTTATTCATGTAACGTCCGCCGTTCTCCTCGTCAATGGATAAAATGGTTTCAACAATCTTTCCGACAACCGCGGTACCCGGACTTTTCCTTCGACCTCCTTCATAATCGGAGATGACCGAGGGCGAGAATCCGAGCTTCTCTGCCAGAACTCCGGGAGTGATGTTGAAGTTGATTCGCCATTTGCGAAGCGCATCACCCGGGGAATCTGAGAGCGTAATCTCTCCCGCCATCTTTTCGGCAAGACGGGTACGCAGTGCGGAATTCATACAATATTATGGTGTCCTTATATGTTATATAGATAACGAACAGTAATTCGTCATTTCACGAAACAACCCCGTTCCGCCGTGCCGCAAAAACGCCTCGGGAGAACCGGTTACACCAAAATACCGCCGTATATCGATAATCATAATTCCGTGAGATGACGACAAAATATGCATCGCCGTTGCCGCATAGCAGGATCAAAGAACTTATATGTTATGCCTATCAAGTAAGTTGTTACGTATGATCAGTGCAGAAGATCTGATGTTCCTTAAAAAGATCGGGCTTATGGGCGGATTTAACGGTCAGGTCGCCATATCCTCGCAGAAACTCGGCGATTCTCTGAATATGAGCGCAATGACCGTCTCCCGACGCCTAAACGCTCTCGAAAAGGAGAATCTGATAGTGCGATCCGTAAGACCCGACGGTCAGTATGTCTCGATCACCTCAAGCGGCGAGGACACACTGAAGAAAGAATACTCCGATTACAAAAAGATATTTGAGGATAATGCGGGTATTCTCAGAATCGACGGCGAAATCATAAGCGGTCTCGGGGAAGGAAGATACTACGTCAATATCCCGGGATACTCCTCGCAGTTTAAGGAGAAACTCGGAATCGACCCCTTCCCGGGAACGCTCAATATCAAGATATTCCCCGCCGCCATCGAGACCAGAAAGAAGGCGGAACTTCACGGATGGACCGATATCGACGGGTTTACCGCCGACGACAGGACGTTCGGAAGCGCAAAGTGCATTCCGTGCAGAATCGGCGGCTACAAATGCGCAATCATAGTGCCGGGGCGCTCGCATTACCCCGAGGATATCCTTGAGATAATCTCGCAGGTGCACCTTCGCGACAAACTAAAACTCACCGACGGCAGTGTCGTAACCGTCGAGATTTGCATAAAATAATCATATATAATCAGATAATCCGAATTCAATCAAAATAAACAGGCAATTAGTGACAAGGAAGAATAAGATATGGATCCCGAAATATCAAAACTTGTTGAAAAGGCAATTGAAGAGCTGAAGAACGGCAGGTTCATCCTGCTCTACGATTTCGCCGACCGCGAAGGCGAGACCGACTTTGCAATCCGCTCGGATGCGGTAAATCCCCGCGACATACTGCGGATGCGAAAAGACGGCGGCGGGCTTATCTGCACCTCGATTCACTCGAAAGCCGCCGAACTCATGGGACTGCCGTTTGCAAGCGACGCCCTCAGTATGACAAAGATTGCCGAGCGCGAAGGCGACATTCCCTACGATAAGGAGAACCATTCCTCATTCTCGCTCTGGGTCAACCACTGCGACACCTATACGGGTATCCCCGACAACGACCGCGCCCTCACCGCAAACCGCCTTGCCGAGCACGTAAAACAGGCAATGGCGGGAACGCCCCTGGAGTTCAGGAGCGAGTTCAGGACGCCGGGGCACATGGCAACCCTTCGCGCAAACGACAAACTCCTCGACAAGAGGCGCGGACAGACCGAACTCTCGATTGCACTTGCGCAGCTCGGCGGCTTTACCCCGTGCGTAACCATCTGCGAGATGCTCGACGACAACACGGGCAAGGCACTGACGAAAGCCGACGCGGAAGCCTACGCAAAGAAGAACGGCTTTGTCTTCGTAGGCGGCAAAGAAATCGTCGAATACTGGGAAGCACATAAGGTCTACTGAAAAGCGACCCGATTTCACCCGTATTTTCACCTTCGTTCCGCCTTATTACCGCATTTTCCCACATTTTTCCATCGGTTCCGCCGTATTTTTTGCCGTGACCCTAATCGGTTTTATCTTCAATCGCGGCATAATAATCAGTATGCCGAGATCCCGTGACGACAGCGCAACGGAAGAGATGGTCTATGAGGGCATCCCCGTCAAAATCGTCCGAAAAAACGTCAAAAACCTGCGTATTTCGGTACACTCCGACTGTACGGTCAGGCTGACCATACCCAAAGGCTGTGACCCCCTCGACCTGCTCGAAAAAAAGCGCGACTGGATGCTCGACAAAATCGAGAACAACCGCAGCCTGCGGGAACGCTGCGAATCCAGATCCGACCGTATGCTGCTCTTCGGGAAAGAATTCGCCATGCAGCTTGACGCCGACCTGAAAAAAGGCTGCCATATAGACACCGAAACCATGACCATACACTACGCATCCGTGGCGGATTTCGGCAAATTCGTAAAAAAAGCACTTGAAGAGAGGATAGAGCAGCGCATCTGCATGATCTCCTCAGCCATGGGCGTATCGGACCATGTCGGAAACATAACGATAAGAAAGCAGAGATCGCGGTGGGCAAGCTGCTCGCATGTCAACAACTTCAACTTCAATATCCGCATGGCAACGCTGCCGCTGAAGTTCTTCGACTACATAATCGTCCACGAACTTGCGCATATCAGAGAAAAGAACCATTCCCCGCGTTTCTGGGCGATTGTCGCGAAACATTGCAGCAATTATCTGATATGCAGGAAGCATCTGAAGGAATACTGGATATTCTGCAACACAAACGTCTACTGGAAAGCGCTGATTGAATAAAAAAATCAAAAAAAAATCAATAAAAAAATAAAAAAATAAAACCAATATTAACCGGTTTTCTCGTATTTACGCCTTTTGAGCGGGATCGCCGCCGTCCTGTTTCATGAAACCTGGGCATCTCTCCTTCAGGATATTGTTCATAATCTCGCGCGAACTCGAAAAGCCGTCGCCCTCGAAAGCGCCTATCTTGACCACGTCCGCACGAAGTCCGCGCTTTTTCAGATCGACCTTCAGCTTTTCGATATCGAAATACTGGTTGAAGCCGATTGTGATGATATCGGGGTCAATCTCCTCGATAAGCCGGAACATATCGCCGACATTGCCGAGATGCGCATAATCGACCGTCTTCAGAGCGCCGACCATGAACACACGCTGATGCTCGGGCACGACCGGCTTGGGCTTGTGCTTAACGTTGGCATCCCGCGCCACAATCACGTGGAGTTCGTCGCCCAGCTTCTTCGACTCCGTCAGATAATAGATATGACCCTGATGCAGAATATCGAAGGTGCCGGTCGCGACCACCTTCACGGGCTTTCCTGGTTTTGAGACTTTTCCTTGATTTTCAGGATCTTTCTCCCCCGCATTCGCCCCGCAGCACCCCATCAGTCGACGACCTCCATATCGTAGGGCTCGCCGTTGGCACGAAATGCCCGCCACGTATTTTCATTGTAGGGCGTGCCTATGATAATGTGGAAACGTCCGATCTTGGGAAACATCTTCAGGTCGGCATCGGACGGACGGACAAGACCGCAGGGATGCGAGTGGGCACTGCCCGCCGTGTCCGTCGAAAGCGGCATCATATCAATGCTGAAACTGGCACTGTTCTCGTTCGAATACGTCCCGGGCGCCAGCTCAAGCTCCTCGATAATACCGTCTTTCTCCTTTAAAATCGCCAGAAACTCATTCGGATGCTCTGCCTTTCCCAGCGCAAAGAGCATCTCAAGAAGTTCGCGTCTAATCTTCATCTCGGGCATGTGATGATATATGTTTACATCCTTTACAGATAATTCTTTCACAATCCGACATTGAACACGCACGTTTCGCAGTGCCGTTCGATAACCGTCCGATAATATTAATGCCGCCGGGTAGCGATATAACAGATTATGTATTCCAGAATAGTTGTTGCAATGGACGGTTCCGAACAGTCCTACAACGCACTCAGAAAAGGTCTAGAACTTGCATCCCTCACGGGCGGAAAGGTATACGGTCTGCACGCCGCAAGCCCCGGGCTTTACAGTTCCTCATTCGTCGGCGACGACGTTGACGCGGCAGATCCCTCTATAAACAGGGTAAGTGCAATGAAACAGAAAGAGATTAACGGGATCCTCGACAAAGGGGCGGAGATTGCCAAAGAATACTCCTGCGAGTCTGAGTTTGCCGTGGAATACGGCGACCCGAGGGACGAGATTATCGACTATGCCGAAAAAATTGACGCAGACCTCATAATCGCGGGCTCGAAAGGCAAGAACCTCCCCAAGAGGATCCTTCTCGGCAGTGTCAGCTCCGCGGTCGTGACAGGAAGCAAAATCTCGGTGCTTGTTGTCAAATAAAGTCCAAAACAGTCCTAAAACAGTTCGGAAAGAATTACGAAAAGAGTCGGGCGGGGGATTGCCGACTCAGAACTCTCCGTCCTGATCGAAACTCCTGTTGTAACGAAGCGCAAGCTCCGCCTTATAGAGTTCCTTGCCCAGATATGCCGCGTGACTCATGAGAGAAACGCGGTCATCCTTCAGCAGAGCCTCAAAGATATCATACCAGTTTTTGCCCTTGAAGGCACAGCCTTTGTGAACCGCGACAATCAGACCGTCCTCGATGCAGATGCGGACATTCCCTCGCGGGTCATAAGTCAGGTCGCCGTCGGGGTCGCCTTCGGGGACGATGACGCTGCGCTCATACTCCGGTGGCGGCGTTATCCTGCGGCGTTTCTCCTTTATCTTAAAGAGACCCAGTCCCAGATCCTTCGGATAGGGGCGGTCGGTCATGAGGGTCATCATATCGACGGCACGCCTCATCTCGGCGACGCTGCCGAAGGTCTTGTCCGAATGCTCGCTCGTGAATATGACCGAAGCCCCCGCCTCCTTTGCAATCCCCGCCAGAAGTGCGTTGACGCCAACCGAATCGGCGTCTATAAGCTCGGTCACGTTGCCGGCGCCGAAGAAGAGCGGGCAGTCAATCCCGCCCTCGCGGGCATGAAGGCACTCCGCCGCGGACTCCGTAAGACCGCTTCCAACGGGCTGAATGAGAGTATCGGCGATAATCTTTCGTATTCCCGCATGTCTTGCCGCGGCTATGTTCTCGCTAAGCGGCCTGTCATGCGGCACTATGACGGCGGCAAGGTCGCGGGCGGCGACGGCACCCGCGGTCTCCCCCATGTTGCCGTCGTGAAGCGAGAGCACGATATCGGCATACGGCAGCGCCGCCTTAATCAGCGCGGGGTTTTGGGTATCGACCGAAAAGAGCGTGCGCGGGTGGCTGCCGCGAATGGACTCAAGGCTCTCGAAGGTGCGCACGACATCCTCCGGCGCGGCGTCGAAACCGAAACCCAGATCGACGATATCCGCGCCGCTCTCGATAAAACGCTTCGCCTTCGCGATGAGAACGGACGCCGCGGGTTTATGCGCATCCATGATCTCCGCCAGAACCTTCATTCGCGAGCCGCCGCCGAACTTCACCCCCCTTATCTCGAAATCGAAATCGGCATTCTCCTCAAGGGATTTCAGCTTTGAGAGCGCATCCGCCTTCTTTGATTCCTCGAAGAGCTCGTCGGCGGGCACCGTCTTGGAGAGCGTGACACTGCCCGACTCCAGCTTTGAGAGGACCACTCCGAGATCCGCGGCATGGCGCGGTCCCATGAAAATCGGCACCCCGCACTCCTTTTCCGCGCCCGAAAAATCCGCCGTGCACATCCCCGAGACCAGAACCATATCGCACGGATTCGCCTCGATAAGCTTTTTCAGCGCCTCCGGCGTGATAAACGCGGCTATCTTCCCCGACACCCCGATGACCGTATCAAAGCCCTTTGACGATTCGCGCACGATTGGGTAGGCAAGTGTTCCCGTCGCGAGAAGTATTCTCATATGCTTGAATTAATATCCGATAGAAGAAAAATACTACTGATTCGATGTTGAAGTGCGACCTTCATGTCCACACCAACTACTCAAGCGACGGCGAGAGCAGAGTAGAGGACATAATAGACAGAGCAATAAAAATAGGGCTTGATGCCGTGGCAATCGTCGACCACGACACCGTAGAGGGCGCGGCATACGCCGTTGAATACGTGAAGTCCAATAATCTCGATATCGTTGTGATACCCGGCATTGAGGTCTCCACAAAGCAGGGGCACCTTCTGGTCATGGGCGTAACGCAAGCCCTGCCGCCGAAAGAGGACTTCTTTGAGACCGCAAAACGCGGACGCGAGATGGGCGGGCTGCTCATCCTTCCGCACCCGTATCACCAGTTCAGGCACGGCGTCGCCATACGCCTCAGAAACGCCTTCGAAGCCGTGGATGCGGTTGAATCCTTCAACAGCCGCTACATTGTCGGCTCGGCAAACAAAAAAGCGGGCAGAAAAGCGGACTTCTTCGGCAAGCCCTGTGTCGCCGGCAGCGACGCACACAACTACAGATATGTCGGCTACGGCGTTACGCTCATTGACGCGGAGAAGAACCTGAACTCGATTCTGAACGCAATCCGCGAGGGAAAGACGACGCCGACGGGCAAGATGACACCAATACGTGCATATGCACGCCAGTCGCTCAAGAATACCAAGCGGAAGATCATGCGCAGGGTTCACAGAAGGGACTGACGGCAAAGGGCGAAGGAACAAAAACGGCAAAATGCGGCTTGCTTTCAGGGTATCATATATCGGCACGGATTTCGCGGGGTCACAGCAGCAGCCCGGCGAGAGAACGGTCTGCGGCGAGATACTCGACGCAATCCGCGGTCTTAATCTCACAGCCGACGCCGCGGACGATGCCTGCGCACGTTTCAGGTTCTCGGGACGCACCGACCGCGGCGTCAGCGCAAGGCACCAGATTGCCGCGTTTGACACCGACTTTCCCGAACGTGCGATCTCAAAGATAAATCAAAAACTGCCAGCCGACATTACCTTTACGGGCTATGCGGAGGTGGACGCGGATTTCAACCCTCGATATGCCGTAAAAACGCGAACTTACAGATATTACTTCCCGATTATCGCCGAAGGCGAATACGACCTCAAAGCCATGCGGGATTGCGCCGCACTTTTCGCGGGGGAACACGATTTCACGGCATTCTCGCGGAGTTCCGAGCGAAGCCCAATCCGTGAGGTCATCTCCTCGGAGATATCCGCGGACGCCGACGGCGGATTCCTCGTCTATGAAATTCGCGGTTATTCTTTCGTCTGGAATCAGGTCAGATGCATAGCCTTTGCGCTCGATGCCGCAGGGCGCGGAGATTTAAGCGTCGCCGACGTAAAACTCGCACTCGAAGACCCGGAAAAATTCGGCAGGCGTTTTCCCGCCGCACAACCCGAAGGACTCATACTCTGGGATACGGAATGCGGCATTGAATTTACCCCGATGCCGGAGAACAAAAAAAGCACTTTGCTCGCAGGCAGCCTCATACGCCGATATTCCCGGCTCAAAAAGACAGCGGAAATCTGGAATAAATGACATAAGGCATTATTTTATGAAAATTATATTTTGCTTTTTTGCCGCATGAGGACACTATATATAATTTGATACGGTCATATTAGAAGTACGGACTCTCTGTGACAGCCGCCACCCGTCACAGCCGTAACGGGATTAATCCGGCGGGTGCGGCAGGGGGCAGGGAGTCATACAAACGGCTTAAACATAAGCCGATGCAAAGAATCCGAACACATACACGGGAGGAGAAAAAATGAAAACCCAATCAAAGAAAGAAGTCGCCGTAAGCCTCTGGGATATGGCGGACAAGATAATCAAAGAAGGCGACTACGATGTCATAAACGTCAGGAAAGCACAGTTCATAGACGCCGTCAAAGCGGCTTCGGCATTATCCCCCGCCGAGAAAGAAGAGATCCTAGAGATCTTTCAGACAGCGGGCGCCGCCGAGGTCAAAAAACACCTCGAAGAACTGTGATCAACGCGTAACATCACATCACAGAGTCCGTCAAAATCCAATCACAAATCCAACCAAAATCACATCATAAATCCAACCAAAATCACATCATAAATCCAACCAAAATCACATCATAAATCCAACCAAAATCACATCATAAACCCAATCACAAATACAATCGGCAATCAAACCCGAAATCCAAACCAATTTCACTTTTTTTGCGGCATCGGTCGCAACGGATCATTAAATGAAACAATAATTATTAATTCGACAAATACTGCCGCAACGGTCTACGATGCAGTTAAAACAGCATAAAAAAGATATTCAAAAAATTATGGAAAAATCAGATTGTTCTGTATTCCACATTCTTTGAGAGCGGGTTGATAAGCAGCGACGGGATTGAACTCGACGTCTTCAGGTTGAACTTGAAAGCGTCCTTGTTCGTGATAACGCCCTCATACTCGGCCGTAAGCTGATAATCCGTGTTGAATATCTCAATGCCGAAGACCTTCACCGTCATGTGCTTCGTGGGGAAAACACCCTGCTGTCCGATGGCAAGAGTCTGTCTCTCGTTATTGACCATGAGCGTCACCGAGCCGCCGCTTGAAAGTGCGTTAATCGGCATTCCGAGGAACTGGCAGTTCGTGTTGTCGGGGACAAAGACCTCATAGTTCGCCTGATAGGAGAGCGGATAACCGTATCCGTCAAACGTCTCGACACCCGAGATAAGCGAGATGTATGCACCCGCAAGAATTGCGATGAGGATGACGACAATAATACCGACATTCCTTAAAGTGTGGGACTGACCCTTCTTTGCGGCTTTCTCCGCGGCAAGTCTCTCCTTCTCCTCCTGCTTCTGCTTGGCAAGGATCTCCTTCTCGATCTCGGCTCTCTTCTTATCCTCTTCCGCCTTCTTTCTTGCCTCTTCGCGTTCCCACTCCTGACGCTCCTTATCCTTCCTCTGCTGCTCGATGGCGAGGGCTTCCTGACGCTGTTTTTCGGCAAGCAGACGCTCCTGCTCCGCCTTCTCCCTTGCCTCTATCTCGGCATACTTCTTTGCCTTCTCGGCATCTTCCTTTGCCTTGAGGTCGGCTTCGTACTTCTTAATCGCTTCCGCCTCAATCTTTGCGCGTTCGTCATCGGAAACGCCGGCAGAAGCCGCAGGCGCTTTGGAATCCGACGGAGAGTCGGACGGCAGTTTGACAGCTTCAACGACTTCCTGTTTAGACCCTGTGAGGGAAGCAATGTCCGGTAATTTTACCATTGATATATCACCTTCTAAGTGATCTATTTGCAAAATATTTAAAGAATATGTCTTTGGTAAAATGTCAAAACCAAAGGATTGATGATATTTGAGGCACGGCAATACAAAATTAGCAAATCATGAGGCGCGGATTTTTCTGCAATCCGCGGTCACATAATCCGCATCAGATTTTCCTTATGGGGTAAGGCTTGCCCTCGATTACCACATACTCTTTTCCCGACTGATAGAAATGCTCAGCATTCATGAGTTTATACTCGACGCCGCCAATCCTGTAGCGTTCCTCACCCTTGTAATTGAAGCGCATGATGCCGCCGATGCCTATCTTTTTTCCGTCAACGATGATGTATTCCTTCTCGCCTTCGATTATATGTCTTGCATTCTCGAAACGTCTTTTAACGCCGTCTATGAGGAAAACTTCCGGCTCGTCGCTGTAGAACTCATAGTCCGCCATACGCGAGAACTCGTCTTCATCGGAATCATCCGAATAGTCATCCCCTTCTGAATCCTCGCCGTAGAGGGATGCCTTAAGCCTGCTGTCGTAATCCCGCTTTGAATCGGGATCCGAGAGAACGTCGTATGCCGCGGAGATCGCAAGGAAACGTTCCTTTGCCTTCGGATGCGTCGACGTATCGGGATGAAAAGCCTTCGCGAGACTGCGGTAAGCCTTCTTTATCTCCTCGTCTGAGGCATCCGCCTCCAGCCCCAGAACCTCATAATAATCTATAATACTGCCTGAACCGTGCGCCATGTTTTACCCGTATATGTAAATCCGTATATGCAAATTCGTATATGCAAATTCGTATATGTAAATGAATATCTGCGCAATCAGTGATAAGTTCTGCTTATCATGCCGTTATTATAATACTGTGTTATCAATGGGTGCTATCATGCCCTGTTTATCATATACGTCCAATATCCGTCAATTATCATCCCGCATTATCCCGGCATCATCTCACGGGACATAAAAACATCAAAGAAAGATAAAGCAAACTGTCATTATAAATGATGATAAATTAAGTAGGGAGGTTATTACATGGCTGAGATTCCTGACGAGGAATTCATATTGAAAACGACATCCGCATGTGCGGGGTGCAGTGCATCCCTGATACTGCGCTATGTCACAAAAGCCGCGGGAAAAGACACGGTTCTGGTCATTCCCGCGTGCTGTACAAGTGTCATACAGGGAGTATATCCCAACACCGCCGTTAATGTTCCTGTATATAATGTGGCGTTTGCATCCGCGGCAGCCGTCGCATCAGGAATGAGCGAAGCTTTCAGAGCGGTCGGAAAAAAGACAAACGTCATCTGTTTCGCGGGTGACGGCGGCACGGTCGATATCGGCATTCAGGCGCTCTCCGGCGCTCTCGAACGCGGCACCGACTTCTTATATATCTGCTACGATAACGAGGCATACTCCAATACGGGTATGCAGCGCTCGGGTGCAACGCCGATTGGCGCAAAGACCACGACAACGCCGCTGGGCAAAAACGAATACAAGAAAGACCTCGATGCAATCGTCGAGGCACACAACCCCGTATATATGGCAACGGCATGCAGTGCATACCCCGTCGACCTCTACAACAAGGTCAAAAAAGCGCTCTCGATTCCGGGTCCGAAGTTCATTCACGTGCTCTCACCCTGCCCGCCGGGATGGAGATTCCCCTCCGAGAAGACAATCGAGCTCGGAAAACTCGCCGTCACATCGGGCATGTGGTTACTCTACGAGCGCGAAAACGGAAAACTGACGATCACCGGCGCTTCAAAGGCGGCGATGAAGAAGAGCACGCCGATTGAGGACTACCTCAAGGCGCAGGGCAGGTTCAGGACGGCAACACCCGAGGACATAGCAATGCTCAAGGAAAACTCGAAGAGAAAGATGGCACGCCTTGCGCACGAAGCCGAGGCACAGGCAGCCGGAACGGAGGAGGCATAACATGCTTACGTTTTCGACAGGCAACAAAGCCGTGGCAACCGCGGTAAAGGACGCAAAGACGGTCGTCGTCGCCGCATACCCGATTACCCCGCAGACCGAGGTCGTCGAGGAGACCGCAAACAATGTGGCATCGGGCGCACTCAAGGCACGCTATATCCCCGTGGAATCCGAGCATTCCTCGATGGGAGCATGTATCGGAGCCGCGGCAACCGGCGTCCGCACGTTTACGGCGACAAGCTCTCACGGTCTTGTCTACATGTGCGAGCAGATTCACATGTCGGCGGCGGCTCGCCTGCCAATAGTGATGGCAAACGCCAACAGGGCACTGGGTCCGGGCTGGAATATCGGCGCAGAGCACACCGATTCCATGTCAATGAGAGATTCGGGCTGGCTTCAGGCATATGTGTCCACGGTTCAGGAAGCCTACGACACAACGCTCATGGCGTTTCGAATCGCCGAGAACGAGAACGTTCTCCTGCCCGTCATGATAAACCTCGACGGATTCCTTCTGACGCATATCACTCAGCCCATGGACACAATCGACGATCTCGGCGACTACCTGCCGCCGACGAACACGCCGCATGCAATCGACATCAATAACCCGGGCGGCTACGGAACGCTCACTCCGCCGACCGAGCACTTCAAGTTCAGGCACGACATCCAGCGCGGCATGAAAGACTCCGTTGCCGTCATAGAAGACGCACAGGCTGATTTCGCAAAGCGTTTCGGCAGAACCTACGGCATGTACGAGGAATACCTCTGCGACGATGCCGATGTCGTCATAGTGGCGGCGGGCACACTCGCGAAGGAGTCCGAGGTCGCAGTCGACATCCTCAGAAAAGAGGGCATCAAAGCCGGCGTCCTGCGCATTCGCTGGCTCAGACCCTTCCCCGACCTTACCGCGGCGCTGAAAGGCAAGGACGTCGTCGTTATCGACCGCGACTACTCCTTCGGTCTCGGCGGCATACTCGTCAACGAGATAAGAACCAAGGCGCTGGAAGCTTTCATAGGCAAAGACGGCAAAGCCAATCTGCCCTTCAGCGTGATTGCGGGTCTCGGCGGTCAGGAAGTCACCTACGACGATATCGCCGATTTCGTGAGAAACCGCAAAAGCGGCGGAGAACTCTGGTTCGGGGTGACTGAATAATGTACGAGATAAGACTTCACTCCCGCGGCGGTCAGGGCGGAGTTACCGCGGCCAAACTCATTGCGCAGGCGGCCTTCCTTGACGGCAAATACGCGACGGCAACCCCGCTCTACGGTGCGGAACGCAGGGGGGCGCCGGTTGTCTCCTTCATCAGAATAGATGACAAACCCATCAGAATCTACTCGCAGATCAGAAAACCGGACCTTGTGATAGTTCTCGATACCTCGATAATGCAGACCGTCGACGTTCTTGCGGGTCTTAAGGCGGACGGCAAAGTCCTCGTCAACAGCCAGCACCCCATGGAGCTGGGCAGTCACAAGGTGTATCACACCGATCTTACGGGCATTGCCCTCTCGCTCGACCTCGTCCTTGCGGGCAATCCCATACTTAACACCCCGCTTCTGGGCGCGGTTGCAAAGGCAGGCATTATCTCGCGCGAATCCGCACAGAAAGCAATTTCAAGCGTGTTTGCGGACGACAGGAATACGAAAGCGGCCGTAAAGGCATTCGAGGATATGGAACCGTGAAGGGAGGAATGAAATCATGAAGGTAAAACTTGCAATATCGAAACCGACCGTGGGAGCATCGGGAAAAACGGGTTCATGGAGAACGTTCAGACCCGTCGTCTCGCACGAGACCTGCACGAAGTGCGGCAACTGTTACCGTTTCTGCCCCGATGCGGCAATCGACACGGAGTTCAATATCGACTACGACTTCTGCAAGGGCTGCGGAATCTGCGTGGAAGTCTGCCCCAAGTCATGCATTAAACTGATAAGGGAAGATGAATAAATAACCAAGAAAATCTCAGCCAAATTTTTTCTTTTTTTTAATTGTTATTTGATGAATTTTTCGTCCGCTCGAGATCTAAATCTTCAATTTCTTATCAGCAGAGGATCCTCTTTTTGACTTCTTTGACTTCGTTGAAGAAACATCATCTGATCGGTGAGAGTTCTTTTCGACACCCACACCCCATATTCTTCTTGAAAATTCCCTTCCAAGGTTATCTTCTTCAATTAGCAGATCTTTCCAAACATCATCTAATGTAGGGGGATTCTTTCTGCCACTCACATCACCATTTTTTTTGGACTTTTCCTTTGCAACAGTCGATCCAGTTTTTGGCTTTTTTGGCTTTGATTCTTTATTTGACTGTGTTGCAGATAAACCATCACGGGAAGATTTTTTATTTCCAGATCCTCCCCAAATATTATTCAGATTTTCTACTGCTTTTTTCTGATGTGCTATGAGTGAATCATCACGGGAAGATTTTTTGTTTCCAGAGAAAACCCATATATCATCTGGCTGTTTTTCTACCTTTTTGAACTGTTTTGTGGATGAAACATCACTGTAACGATTTTTTCTTCCAAACTCAGTCCATGTTTTTCTTGCAATTTTCTCTCCTTTATTTGGTTCTTTTTTTGACTTCGTTGCACTAAATTTATCCACTGTATGTTTCTCCTTTACGCCCCCTGTCCAAAAATTCCTTGTCATAATATTTGCACCAGCGGATTCGTTTTTTGGCTTCATTGAAGTAACATTATCAAACTTAGGATTCTTACTGCCGTCTCCTCTATTACAGTTTATTGGATGTTGAGACCAGAGATACATGATTACCCATGCCAATAAACTAAGACAGACTGCAATTGCAACCATTTGAAATTGTGTTAATTCCCCGGTAATGTTATATTTGGCAAATACCGGCGTTTTTTGCACTACGTTAAAGTATACTATTAATCCAACGCCCAATAGTACAAACATCTCCGCAAATTCTTGAGGGCGCTTTTCACGCTTGTCAGATATAAATGTATTTATGCCCCCGCACAATTTTTTTGTAGAGAAGGGATAAAACAGATGAACTCCAGCACATGTACAACAGTCTTCCATAAGATGAAATACTGCGCCCGCAAAAATACCTATTGAAACAATAATTAATGCCGAGTTCCAATATCCAAGAAGGCATATAATTAGGTTAAATGGGATTGCGAGCAGTAATGATGCGACAAAAACACCAGGAATACTGTGTAATAGTCCCCTGTGTTTTTCATATTCATTTTTAGGATCATCTTTGAATAATTTAAATAAAGCATACGTTATTTTTGACGATACCGAAACTGCATGCCCTGCACCCTCCATCACATCTCCTTTACCTTTATATGGTGAATTATATGAGTCATCGTCTGGAAGAAAAGATCCAATCAATACCCCTACGAGAAACGCAACAAAATATGTCGGATATGTTATGATAATCGGGGATGTAATCAAGAAAGCCCATGACATACTAATGGATCTGTGGTCTTTTCCTTTCACTTTTGATGTACCTCATTGAACTTCAATATTGGGTATGGTTGTTTTAATCGCATTTATACTGTCTGTTTTAGATTTGATCAGAGTCCAAAAAGAAATTGAATACACAATTATCGTCTTTTTTGTTGTTTGAATAACAGTGACTTTATATATTATGAATTTGGCAGTCACTGACTGCAAAATTCATTGTATTTTAATATTATGTTTGTGACAAAGACAACAATCACATCATTTGTTGTATCCTTTATCAATCAGCATTTGCCTGTATTTTTCAAGGGAATATGTGCAGGCTACGTAATCCATCAATTCTTTTTTAGCATCGAATTTCATCTGATGCGCCATTTTCGCCAGAAGAGAATCACTTATGACGCCATTCTTACCGCCGCCGTGACTGACCTTGGTGTGTACCGCATCTATGATTTTTCCGTTTTCATCGACATATCGGAGAAAAATATGATCTTTTTTTGAGACCTGACGATAGCCCTTTTTAAGAGCGGCATGAATGAAATCCTGTTTCTTTACAGGCATTTATTCTTCTCCGTACTTTTTGTCCATTTCAGCAAGTACAGCCTGAAAATCAATGTATTTTTTTAGTTCATTCTTTATTTTGAGTGATCCCTCACTGTGCTGCTCATCCGGACATTCAGTGAAACTCAGGACATGTCCCTCCAATTCTTCTTCGAGTGAGGATATTGTATTCTCATAATTTGTCCCGTATCCGTTCAATGCAAGTTCATCATTCACCAAACCCCAGAGGTTATCTTCAAGGTCATAACATGTCTTAAACTCAACAGGCTTTTTTAACGGATATCTTCCTATCTGCGAGAGGGATTCGCTCTGCTGCTCTTCTATATTTGTTACGGATTCAAGATGGCTTGTCTTTTGTTTATGAACCAAATTTCCGGTAACATATACCCATTTTTTATACAATTCCTTTACTGTAGATTCAAGTTCCGGCGCATAATAGCATTTAATTGTCTTATTCTTTTTAGATTTTAAAATAAAATAACGCTTTTTGTCGCCCCTAATTCCCATTATGACGCCATGAATTGTGAGAATACCGGATGCCCCCAATTCAAACAGAAGTTCATTTAAATATTTATTTTGATAATTAGGAATTACAGAACCGTGTTTTGGCTGTTTTACTGCCGCTTTTATCTCTATTTGTGAGTCTAACTGAGTGAGCGGAATAATACTTTTTATGAATCCGATTCGTGATTGCGTGTCGGACACTTCTTTTTCTAATTCAGATTCAAAGTTATTCGGATCATTTGACAGCGTAGTCATAAGTGATTCAAAGCATTCTATTATTTTCAGATAAGGCATTTCTCCGTTAAGATCTGTCCCGCAGGATAACGGATATGCGGGAACGGCTACGCTTCCTTCTTTAAGCTCATTGAAATACAGACGGCAATCATCCTTATTGTAATCTTTGCCGTATTTTGAGATGCCGATGGTATCTACGGCGCGCTGGATATTGGTTACTATATTTGCAAAAGCCAGACATTCAATTGAATGATTTTTTACAATTGAGCCGTCATGAACCATAATCCATGTCTTTTTCAGACTGCCGCTGCCATCCATGACTTATTTTATGTGCCATAATATAGATATTTTTTTGGTCACGATTTATAGCTTATATCTCCCGATTTATTTGATAAAATTTTACCAGTCATCCCATACAGAAAGAGTGCATATTCTCCAGAAACTGTTATCTGGTAATACACATGCTTTCTCTCTCCGGACTTTCGGATAATATATTTGTCATCTTCCAAGTCTTTAGCAAGTGACTTTTGGAATTTTATTAAAAATTGTGATTGCGCTTTTCTATATTCAGCCGATTTAGTCTTTTGATCGGCTTTATTAGGCCTCCCCGATTTTTTTGTACTGATATCCGGATCCCAGGGGTATTTCTCTTTAAAAAATACATGAAGCATTTTTCCGATTTCATTTGGCGATGTCCACGGCTCATTTAATTCGTGTTTTCGTACATACATAAGCTCAAGAATCATGCCATATTCTTCAGAAGGTATTTTTATCTGAAAATTATTGAGAACTGTTACATTCGGATCAGCTAAATCACAGATAGTTACTCCATGATTTTCGAAATCTATTTCATTCGACGAATAATCCTTAGAATGGACATAGTATACCGCAACATCATGTGCCATTCCAGCAATTGCTGCCGCTACTGAGACTAATCTACCTGATGAGGACATATTTATTGATACTGCATTATTGGATTCTTTTTCTTTCTTAATAAGTGATGAGAACTTTTTTATCAATTCATTTAGGTTAAATGTATCAGCTTTTTCTATCTCAACAGCAATGCCCATACTCTTCAAATGATTTTCAACTTTATTTGTATACTTTTCTTGTCTCTCCTCTTTTTCAGAATCGCCGTCTCGACCTCTGTTTCCCGTATCTACAACCAAAATTACTCGATCAACATTGCGATTTTTAAAAGGAGTAATGGCTCTATCAAATTCAAAGCCAAGAGGAACTATATGAACAGTTTGTCTAAGTGAATTTCTATCCATTTATACGATTAATTGTCGGCAAAGAAAATAGATTTTGCTTTCATAAATTTAAATAATGTTGTTTATTATTTTGCTATCGATGCTATTTAGCAAAATGAATATTATTTTAGGCATCAAATTAATAATCGTTACTAAACTAACATCTAAAATTTGCAGCCAATTCACGGACTGATCAAATAACAATGGAAAATGTTAGTTTAGAATAGAAATGCCATATTTGGCAGGAGGTGATAAAATATGAAAAGAACCACTTGTAATTACAAACTGAAAGACAAAAATAAAATTGTATATGAAGGAATTACTAATAATATCTCCCGTAGAATAAAAGAGCATATTAGATCTGGCAAAAAATTTACAAGTTGTGTGTATTCAGCAAAACGTACACGTAAATCTGCGCTTCTACAAGAAGCAAAAGCTCTAAAAAGATATCGCTCCAATCAGGGAAGACTACCAAAGTACAACAAAATGTTATAGATATAATTTAAACAATAAATGAGATTCATTTTTTGAATCTCATTACATTTCGAGAATTAATTTCACAAAGTCGTGGACCAAATTCGCGCAAAAAATTACTGTCTTTCATCAATTTTTCTTAATAAAAAGGAGAGTGTACATAAAATATCATTACAATCTTCTCTTGAAATTTCCCATGACTGAACAGGTTCATGCGCTGTTGGGTTTCTAAATGCTGAGACCACACCGGAGGAAATCTCCTTTATACCTCGTTGATAACTTTTCAAACTTTCGGTAGAGCAATCCGTTATTTTTATCACAGGATTGTTTTCATCAAACACCTGCATAATCAATTTATACCCATCAGATCCAGATTGTGAGACCTCTTGAACATGTTTTATGAAAATTTTTGTTGCCTCATTTACAGCATGGAAATAGTCATTTTGTTCAAGGAAACAGGTGCAATTTTTCAAAATCAGATCGTGATATCGTTGCATTTGAGTTGATGAACTCTGTTGAGCTTTTTCATAAGGCATATCATCTACTGGTTGTTTGATAGTAGTTTCTACAGTAATTTTATATCCAGATGATTGAGTTATGATTTGATTTGCAAGTTCTTCGATCCGATTTTTGTATAAATCCGATTCTAAATAATCATCATACATCGCAACAGGTATGAAAATAGTCATAATGCAATCTCGTTGCGCCCACTTACCATCAAAAAAATTAGATGGAGCACGTAACTTACATGTTGCATCAACCAAAGTATCCGCAATACTTTTGTCAAAAGGATGTCGGTATTTTTGAAGGACTTTTATCAATGCTCTTAAAAACGAAGAAGCATCAGGTAATTCGTAGTTATATTCCACAGTTACACCTCAATATTTCGCACATCAACATATGCAATGGTGTGCCACGCATTTCATAGAAAATTATTTTCACTTAAATAATCCACCATGCAACAAAATGATTGAAGGAATGAGATTTTTTTCACCAAATAATCTTACTGAAATAATATTTGGAGAATTTACATACCACAACTATTCAAATATGATGCCTAGAATCATTATTCTTTCGCGTAAGTACTTAACACAAATATGATTCTAGGAATCCTTTATCAAAAAACACCAAAAAGGAGCGCCCCCAACAGGACTCGAACCTGTGACATTCTGATTAACAGTCAGACACTCTACCAACTGAGTTATGGAGGCTTGTCAGCATTGCGTAACAATGTTGCCATATAACCTTGACTTTTGATGTATTAAAGATTATGAATTAAGTCAGTATCAGGAATTAATTCTGCGGCACAAAGAGTCATCATGAGGGGTCGCCATAAGGGATAGGAATTACGCCGGCGGATAAGCCATAGGATAACCGATCAGCCCTGCTCACCCTGCTCTTTTTTACAGTTGCGGTCTGCCTCATCCTGCCGTGTCTTTACGGACTCGATGAGCCTTATCAGCGAATCCAGATCCTCGTTCAGACTGCCGATGAGCTCCGCCGCCTTCTCGGTCGCAACCGCACCGGCGGGCGAGGCTTTGATATATCCCGAATGCTCCAGAACCTTGAGAGAATAGCGCACCCGATGCGACGGAATCCCGAGAATTTCTGAGAGTTTCAGGATACCAATCGGCTGATTGTCGAGGACGGCACGAATAACCTCGAGATGCCGCGCCACAAGTTCGACCTCATTCATAAGCTTTTGAATCATGGATACACCCCGCATTAACCCCGCATAATCATTGCATAATCATTGCATACTCATAGCATACTCATTTTAGGCATCACGACATCAGTCCTGTGCCATCAGCCATTCCTTATCCCGCTTATAGTGCTTTGCGAACAGATACGCGATAACGCCGGCAAGAACAAAGCAGACAACCGCAATCTGAATACTGTAAAAAGGAATCAGACCAAACAGCGCAAGAATGCCGATAGCGACCAGCAATATCATGAAATTGAGCATCATTGCAAGTTTCGTAAACTTCATCCTGAAAGTTCGTTCAGCTGTAGGATTCATTACATTAAAATATAATCTTAAACCGTAAAATTACTTCTAAATGTGAATCATAAATTACAACGGCGGCAAAAAATGAAAAATATCGACACACTCTTAAAATCGGCGAACGCCGACGCATACATCCTCTACGCAAACTCAAACGATCCCGACATGCGCTATATCTCGGGATTTAACGTAAGCGACCCGCTGTTATGCATAAAATGCGCAGGCAAAAGACCGGTCCTCATAGTGCCGCAGATGGAAAAGGAGAGAGCCGCCGCGGAATCCGCATGCGATGTGCTCACCCGCGGCGAAATAGGATTCTTCGAATATTACGAAGAATTCAAAGACGGATTCAAAGCGCAGGCGAAGATGACCGCGGACTACGTCGCCGCAAACGGCACCCAAGACCGCGACGGCAAAAAACCGACCGTCCTCGTCCCCGAAAACTTCCCCATAGTCTTCGCAGGGGAACTCGGGAACTACTGCACGCTGACGGTCGACCGCGGGGGAATGGGGGAGATTCGGAGCGTAAAGACCGCCGATGAAACCGCAAAGATACGAGCCTGTCAGGCGGTAAACGAACGTGCCCTCGCATTCGCCGTCAACGTCATAAAAACCGCACCCGCGGATAACGGAGAACTGCGGATACCCGCCGGCATGAGCGGCGAAGGCGAACCGCTCACATCCGATGTCCTGCGCGGACTTATAGAATGCTTCTTCCTGAAAAACGGCTGCATTGCCGAGGAAACAATAGTCTCCTGCGGCGCAGAGACCGCAATGCCGCATAACATCGGGCACGGAGTCCTCTGCGAAAACGAGCCCATAGTCCTCGACATATTCCCGCGCGACAGAAAAACGGGCTACTACTCCGACATGACAAGAACCGTCCTCAGAGGTGAGCCCTCCCGCGAACTCGCAAAACTCTATGAGACCGTCGCCGAAGGAAAGCGCCTCGGAGAATCCATGATACGCGCCGGCGTCAAAGGATGCGATGTCCACAACGCCGTCCTGAAATACTTCGAAGACAGCGGATACAGGACCGAAACCGAAGGCTTCATCCACAGCCTCGGACACGGCGTCGGTCTCGCAATCCACGAACAGCCCTCACTCTCGCCCTCCGGCGGCGAACTCGCGCAGGGTCATATAGTCACGGTCGAACCGGGGCTCTACTACAGGGACATAGGCGGCGTCCGCCTCGAAGACATGGGGCTTGTCACCGCCGGCGGCTTCGACTGTTTCACGAAATTCGAAGAGAAACTCGTGCTTTAATGCCGCGGCACATAACCCGCGGACATAATCCCATAATCCGACTTCGGGTTATATCATCCCCGAGATCCAAATAATAATGGCTTAAATAACCGACATATAACTGACTCAAATAACGACATAACAGAGGAATCATGACCAGATACACACTTGACGACGAAGTCGTCGATGCATATGTCGAGGCAGGCAGACTCGCCAAAAAACGTCTTGAAATCGCCGCATCGATGGTAAAACCCGACGCACTCATCCTTGACGTGGTCGAAAGCACCGAACAGGCAATTAGGGACGAAGGCGCTGATATAGCCTTCCCGGTCAACATCTCATTAAACGAAGCCGCGGCGCACGACACGGCGTCATTCGGCGACGAACGCGTCTTTTCAAAAGGTGACGTCGTAAAAGTCGACCTCGGCGTCCTCATTGACGGATATATCGCCGATACCGCAATGACCGTAGACCTCGGTAATCACGCAAAACTCGTGGAAGCGTCCAGAAACGCGCTCAACGCCGCCGCATCCATGGTCAAACCCGGCGTCAGAACGGGCGAGATCGGCGCCGCCGTTCAGGCGGAGATAGAAAAACTCGGATTCCTGCCCGTATCCAACCTCACGGGTCACGGACTGGGATACTACCACCTCCACGGCATACCCACATTCCCGAATGTTGCCGTGAGCGGCGGCACCGTCCTCGAAGAGGGCATGACCTTTGCAATCGAACCCTTCGCCACAACCGGAAGCGGTCACGTCACGGGAGCGCCGAGAACCGAAATATTCAGCCAGATCGGACGAAAACCCGTGCGTCTGCCCAGCGCCAAGGCGCTTCTGAGAACCATCGAGACGAGAAAAACCCTGCCCTTCTCGCGCAGATGGTATCACGACAAAAACTCCGAGGTAAATATCGTCAGAATGTGCAACGAAGGCATATTAACCGACTATCCGGTACTGCGCGACATTCAGGGATCCTTTGTCTCGCAGGCGGAGCATACCTTCATAGTAACCGAAGACGGCTGTATAATAACGACCGCATAATCTGTTTACGCCGGATTGTCCGCCGTATCGGACAAATCGGCAAACTTTTTTGCCGTTTGGCACCCGCATACGTGTAAAAGATACATATATGACAATTTAAGCGAAATATATTGCGTTGTACGCATGTCTTTAAACACAGATGCAGAAGCACTGGAGATAATCGAACTTCTCCTCACGGGCGAGATCATCAACAAATACGATAATCTGAATAAGGATGATCTTCCGCCGCGACTCAGAAAGATTCTCGGAGCGCCAAACTGCAATACGGAGATTGAAAGACCGATCGTCTTAAGCGAAGCGATTGTCGAGAAGACTCTCGGAATCGCCGCCGCATACGAAAAAGTAAGCAAAAACCCCTTTGTAAAATACGAGGACTTCGGAAAGAGGCTCGGCATATCGGCGCTCGACGCCGCCGCCGGCTGGTTCCTCAAGCAGGATGTCTCCGACCTCATAGCCGAAAACCCGGCACTCTCTTACTACTACGAGCAGGCAAAGACGCCGGGAGTCTCCTACGAAGAAGCAAGGAGACTTACGCCGCGATACTGCGAGTCGAAAGACTACCTTGACGCCAAACTCGAACAGATAATCGACGACGACGAAGAACTCAAACAGGCAAGAAACCTCATACTCTTCTCGGCATCCGAGGACGGCGAGATGTCGCTCGAAGACCTCGTCTGCACGCCGCGTCAGGAAGAGATGATAAAGAAGATAGACGTCGCCTTAAAGAATCTGGACTTCCTCCGCGAGAGAAAGATCTACGAGTTCGGAAAGCTTCTCTTCGTGGGACCCCCGGGAACGGGCAAGACCTCGCTTGCGCTCGCTATGGCAAAGAAACTGAAGATGCCGCTTCTCGAAGTCCGCCTCGCCATGATAACCTCGCAGTATCTTGGCGAGACCTCCAAGAACATCGACCGAATCTTCGACCTCGCACGCAGGTTATCCCCTTGCATCCTCTTCATCGACGAGTTCGACTTCGTCGCCAGAAGCAGGGTTACCGAGGATAACGGCGCAATGAAGCGTGCCGTCAACATGCTCCTCAAGAACATCGACACAATCAGTTTCGTCAAGAACGGCGTCCTCCTCATCGGCGCAACCAACCACCCGGGGATGCTCGATGAAGCGGCATGGAGAAGGTTCGACGACGTCGTCGAGTTCCCGCTGCCCGACTTCGCGATGAGAAGGGAGATTTTACAGAAGATCACGCGCTGTCTCGACTGCACCTGCGACTACGACGGTCTTGCCAACGAGACCGAAGGCTTCAGCGGCGCCGACCTCAAGATTATGATAAAGGAATCCCTTATCTCGGCACTGATGCGCGACAGTTTCGTCATGGACGACGGCGACATCGAGCAGGGCATGAGCAGTGTCCGCGACCGCGAAAACATCCGCCTCGGCGCCTCAATCTGAGAAAAAAGATTAAATCGATAATAAACAATAACGGATTATTACGATAATCGGTGCGGCAGGTTACGAAGGATGAAGCTGACGGTTTTGGGCACGGGCGATACGGTAGGAACGCCGAAGATAGGCTGCGACTGCGATGTCTGCAAGGCGGCGCTTGCCCTGGGGAAAGAACGTCTGCGCTCGACATATCTCATCGAGGAAGACGGACACCACCTCCTCATCGACACGTCGCCGGACTTAAGGAAACAGCTTCTCCTCGCAGGCAGCCCCAAGATCGACGCGGTCTTATGGACGCACGCGCACTACGACCACATCGCCGGCTTCAACGAATTCTACAGGATTCAGAAGTTCCCGCCCGGGTATGCGGCGGCGACCGCGATGGACGACATCGCAAAATACTTCCATTTTATCAATTTCAAAAAATTCCCGCAGGAACCTTATGTGCCCTTCGAGCTCTTCGGCATAAAGTTCACCTTCGTCGAGGTCAACCACCCGGGGATGTACACCTGCGGCGTCATAATCGAGTATAACGGCAAAAAAATCGGAATCACCTCGGATACCAGCGATATCCTCAAAGATGAGACTGTCGCGGCTTTCGAAAACTGCGACATCATGTTCATCGACGCCCTCATGAATCCCACTATCCATATCGAAAAGCACATGAACTACGCCGAAGCGATTGCGTTTGCAGAGCGCGTGAAGCCAAAGGAGTTCCATCTGGTTCACATGAGCCACAATATCCCTCTTGACTGGAAATACGTCTGCCACGACGGATTCAGCGTCGAGATATAATCCTTATAACCGATATAACCCTTATAACCGCCATAATCGTGATAACGGGTTAAAATCGCTTAAACTGTTTTTAAAATAAACTGTTTTAAAAAAGTAATTTATGCCTTCTCAATCTGTGCGAGAAGAGAAGCGCAGTCTTTTGATATCTGTTGAGCGGCGGTCTTGATGATATCAATCGGGTTCTTCTTGTTCTTTGTCGTAACGAGAAGAATCGGGTCCGAGAAGGTATATTCGCTGTAATACTGAACAACATCCACATCGGGATTGGTGATGATGACTTCCTTTAACAGATTCATGTAGGTATGATTTTCACCGACAAATGTAAGCTTTGCCTTATCTTCGGTCAGCTCGATGATCTTTATTTCCATAGATACCATACATATACGATTTTCATTAAGTAAAAGATTCCCATAAAATGCGGGTCGCGGATATCGCACCGACCTGCCGCAGCGTATCAAGGACGGAATGATTGCGGGAGCGCGGAAGAATTTCAGAATTTAAATCGCAAAGTTGTAAAACGGTAAAATTGTAAAATCATAAAAATCTGAAATCGTAAAGTTGTAAAATCGTAAAATCGCAAAATTCTAAATATATAAAACGGTAAGACGGCTTTTACACCATCTTCTCGGTAAACACTATCATTCCCGCAACTCTCGTGATTCTTACCTTCACTCTCTGACCGGGCTTTGTTCCCGTCACATAGAGCGTGTATTTGCCTATCTTGGCAACGCCGTCGCCGCGCTTGGAAAGGAACTGGATATCGACTTCCATCTCCATGCCTTCCTCGACCTGCTCGGAGATATTCTCGGTCTTTGCCTTCCTCTTGCGAATCGGGCGGTGACCGCCGCAGGCATCGCACTTAAGGGTGATAGTCCTTCCCTCTTTCACAAGTCTTGTATCCGGCTTTCCGCACTCGGAACAGATGACATAGTCCTCGATGTATTTGCCGATAATGCCGCCAATCTGCTGTTTGTCGAACTTGCCGTTGAAGACCGCACGCGAAGAATCAATCTTGCCTGCCGTACCCAGCTCGCCGCAGAGGTATTTCAGGACGCCGTCGGGCTCGCGTCTTAATACCGAGACAATCTCGGAGAAGTTCTCGATAACGGTCGTCTTACCCTCCACGAACACCCTTGCCTCGGGCACAATAAAACGTCCCTCATCGCCGGATTTCTCGGTAATATTGGTATATGCGTGCTTCAATAGAGCCTCGTATGGATCGGTCATGCATATATTGTTGGATTTTATAGTGTAATAACTGCTCGTTATGGGAATTAATCTGCACGTATTATCTTTTCTTAAGGCACATAATTTCTGTACTTATGCTATGTTCAAGCGACGTTGAATATATTCAGGATAAAATCGGACGAAAACTCACCGATTTGGAAGCGGCGTGTTTTGAGAACCTCTGGAGTGAGCACTGCTCATACCGCTCCACAAAGAAACTTCTGCGCACCATGCCGACGACGGGCAAAAATGTCCTGCTGGGACCCGGCGACGATGCGGCGATTGTCGCATTTTCGGACGACATCGCGATAGCAATCGGCATGGAATCGCACAACCACCCCAGTTACGTCGACCCCTACGACGGATCGGCGACCGGCGTCGGCGGTATCGTAAGGGATATCATATCCATGGGATCGCGCCCCATCGCCCTCATGGACCCGCTCTACTTCGGCGACCTTAAAGGCGAGAAGAACCGCTACCTCTTCGAGCACGTCATCGCCGGCGTCGGCGACTACGGAAACTGTATCGGCGTCCCCGTCGTCCGCGGCGAACTCACCTTCGACGAGAACTACAGCGGCAACCCGCTCGTAAACGTGGTCTGCGTCGGCGTCGTCAGTCCCGACAAATACCTGACTGCGCGTGTCAAGACCCCGAAGAGCCGCCTGCTCCTCTACGGATCGTCGACGGGAAGGGACGGTCTGGGCGGCGCATCCTTCGCATCCCGCGACCTGTCCGAGGATGCAGAAGCCGCGGACCGACCCGCCGTTCAGGTCGGCGACCCGTACACAGAAAAACTCCTTATCGAAGCCACAATGGAGATGACGGCGACGGGCAAGGTCCTCTCGTGCCGCGACCTCGGTGCCGCGGGACTTGCGGGAGCATCCTCGGAGATGTCAAGCTCTTTCGGCGCAAGGATAGAGGCGGATAAGGTCCACCTCCGCGAGAGCGGCATGAACGAGGTCGAGATTATGCTCGCGGAATCTCAGGAGAGAATGCTCATAGAGGTAATGCCGCAGGACGTCCCGCTCATGACCTCCATCATAGAGAAATACGACCTCAAGTGGAGCGATATCGGAGAGGTCATCGAAGAGCCGCGTTATATCGTCACCTTCAAGGGCAAGACCGTCTGCGACCTTCCCATCGACCTGCTCGTCGGCGGCAACCCCGAGGAGTCGTGGCCCGCAAAGCCCTACTCCGCCGAAAAAGCGTATAAGAAGCCGACCGCGGATATCAAAGAGCTCTGCAAACTCATCATCTCGCACCCAGACATAGCCTCGAAGGAATGGGTCTACCGCCAGTATGACAGCGACGTTCAACTCAGAACGGTCTCGAAGGAAGGCGGCGCCGCCTGCGTCAAACTCGGCGATGCGGGACTCTACCTCTCATGCGGCTGCTGTCCGCGTCAGATTGCGCTCAAACCCTACGAGGGCAGCGCAAACACGGTCTACGAGAATGCCGCCAACCTCGCGGCAATGGGCGCCGAACCGCTCTGCGTCGTCGACTGCCTCAACTTCGCAAGCCCCGTTCACGAGGAGATATTCTGGCAGATATCAGAGTGCGTCCGCGGTATGGGCGACATGTGCCGCAAACTCGACGTCCCCGTAGTCGGCGGAAACGTCTCCCTCTACAACGAATCCGACGAGCTCAAGACCCGCATCCTGCCGACCCCGTCCATAGGCATGGCGGGAAAAGGTGCGGTCAGAAAGTTCGTGAAGCCGGCCGCGGGCATGAAACTCGGCATCCTCGGAGAGACAAAGGAGGAATACGGCGGTTCTATGCTCGACCTCGTCACGAAATGCGGCGGAGCTGCCCCCTCGATTCCCGACGTCTCCGTCCTTAAGGAAGTCCGCGGACTTGTTAACGACGGCATTGTAAAATCCGCGACCGACATATCAAGAGGCGGTCTTATCGGAACGCTCGCCTCGTTTGCGCCGCAGTGCAGTATTGACGTAAGCGGCACAAAAGCGGGCGCATTCGCCGAATTATTCTCCGAGTCCTACGGCAGATTCCTTGTGGCATACGAGGGAGCCGCACCCAAAGGCGTAAGAGAAATCGGAACCGTCGGCGGCGATTCGATGACGATAAAAGCCGACGGCACGACGGTAAAAATATCAAAGTCCGAGATGGACGAATGGTATAACTCGACGACCGCGCTCATGAGATTCTGAAACGGTTAAGCGGCGTTATAAATTTAAAAAAAATAAAAATACTTTTTTCAGGTTTTTGTAATTTTACTATTATTGCAATTTTGTTCATTCTGCGGATTTTGCAGATTTTGAGGATTTTGAGGATTGTGCAAATTATGCGATCTTTTCAGCAAAAATCATCGGAGCCGACGATCCTGATTTTTACACCCTCGGGCAGGGCAAACTCATCGCGGCGCGGACAGTCGGGATGAAGAAGCAGAAGGCAGTTGGAATCCAGAAACCACAACTCCTGCCCCGCTCTCAGATAAGGTCGGACAAAACGCGGAAAAATCGCCTCGAAAATCGCCGGCGGATGCGTAATCAGCACAATATCGCTCATCGCGACGGCATCGGATATGAAATATACTTCAAAACCCGCCATGGATGCCCTCTCCCAGCTCGGTCCCGGGCGGACGCCGACAACCGCATTAATCTCAGCCCCGCGCAGGCATTCCGCACATACGGCACCCTCCGCGCCGTATCCTGTAACGCACACATTTCGCCCGCCGCAGTTTCGGGCAAAATAATCCGCCAGAACGTCCCTGTTTATCATAAAATCACCGAATTATCGAGTAAACTCATTTGTAAGAGAGGTATGCATTTTCATAAATATTATATCACTTATTACAAAAACATAAAGCACTACAAAGTTGCTCAGCGGGATCTTTGAGAGCGATTCGGAATTGCAGAGAAATCGGTCAGAATTGCATGAAACCTGCCTCTCAAAGAAATGTCAACGGTTGCTACGGTGCGAAGATCCCCGTGATATTCCCGTGTGTGCACAGCTATGAGGTAAAAATCAATGGAATTACCGGACACACAGTCTACTCTGCCGGAAGTAAGAATCAATCTGACAAGAGTAGGCGTCAAGAACGTCAAGAAACTCGTTGAAGTTGCCAGACCCGGAAAGAGACCCGTGATATTCATATCCAGTTTCGATGTCTTCGTCGACCTGCCCAGCAGCCTTAAGGGTGCCAACATGTCCCGCAACTTCGAAGTAATCGACGAAGTACTGCAGCAGGCAGTTCAGGGAAAGGTCAACGGCATTGAGGACGTATGCAACTCGGTCGCCAGAAAACTTCTGGATCACCACGAATACTCCGACCGCACCGAAGTCAGGATGAACAGCACCTACATGATGAGACGCCAGACGCCTGTCTCGGGAACGGAATGCGACGAGGTCGTAAAAGTCGTCGCCAGTGCGATTGCGCAGAGAAACAAGTCAAACCCGATTGTCAGAAAGAGCATAGGCGCCGAGGTCACCGGCATTACGGCATGTCCCTGTGCACAGAATATAATGAAAGAGGTTGCCGCCTCAAAACTCCGTGACCTCAATATCCCCGAGGAGAAGATCGCCGAGTTCCTCCGCGACGTCCCGATGGCGACGCACAACCAGCGCGGAGAAGGCTTCCTCTGCATCGAGACCGACGACGACCAGTGCGTCAACCTCGAAGACATCATTGCAATCCTTAAGGACTCCATGAGCGCAAAAATCTACGAACTCCTCAAACGCGGCGACGAGAGCTATGTAGTCCTCAATGCCCACAAAAACGCACGTTTCGTCGAGGACTGCGTCCGCGAGATGGCAAAACGTGTCGTAAACGACTTCTCCTTCCTCCCCGGCGACTCACTTATACGAATCCGCCAGACAAACAAGGAAAGCATACACCAGCACGATGCATACGCGGAAAGAAAAGCGACAATCGCGGAACTTCGTGCGGAATTGCAGGAAACAGCCTAAATTTGTAAAATAATCCCTGATTAAACCTAAATTTCTTTTTAACATTTGTGATAAGCTTAACAGAATGTAACGTGCAGTAGTTTTGCTACATAAAGTAACACGAAACTAAAAAAACGTAGCAAAATACTGCGTTAACAACGAAAGCCTTTTTTAAAGCAACACTGAAATTTTACTTAGCGTACTGAACCCTATGGTTTCAGGTACGTGTGTTGCAATAAATTTAACGTGTGTTTTTACACCAAAGTACAGACATCTGAACAAAAATATTTAAATGAGGCGATTAATTTGTCGAAAGTTGTAGAGATTTCCCCAACCACAAGACATGAGGGTCACACGAAACTTGTCCTTAAAGTAAACGATGAGGGCATAATCGAACGTGGAGACTGGCTCAGTATTACACCTGTCAGGGGTATCGAGAAACTCGCAGTTGGAAAGACAATGCACCAGGCACCCAAGATCTCATCGCGTGTCTGTGGAATCTGTCCGGTTGCACACACCCTTGCCGGTATCGAGGCAATGGAAGGTTCAATCGGCTGTGAAATTCCGGATGATGCATACCTTCTGCGTATAATCCTGCAGTGTGCAAACAAACTGCACAGTATTGCACTGCATAACATCCTTTCACTTCCGGATATGTACTTACCGGGAACTGATATTCACATCAACCCGTTCTCGAAGGAAGAACCCGTACGCTCAGTTGCATTGCGTATCCAGAGACTCCGTGAGATCGGACAGACCATCGGCGAGATTGCCGGCGGTGAACCTATTCACCCGAGCAACCCCCGTATCGGCGGTATGTACAAGAATATCTCCCCGCGTGCAAAATCCAAGATCTATGACCTCGCAAAAGAGGGATCCGAGCTTGCACGTGCACACATGGACTTCATGATCTCCGTCTTCAAGGACTGGGACAACCGCAGCACGGCATCCGTTGCCAGCAGCTACGAAGTCGAGAAGAACGACAAATTCGGTTTCCACGACCAGGGTTACATGGCTGTAGACCCGCTCTACGCAAGCACAAACCTTGATGCGGACCCCAAGTGGTTCCCCGAGCGCTGGACCGAAGTCAGACCGTGGGACTGGTACATGGGACAGCAGGACATCACACTTGATGACCCCAACTACCCGAACAAGGCAACAACACCCGCGGGTGCAAAAGCATGGCCGCAGATGGAAGCCTGTACGGCTGTTCCTCTCTATGACGGAGCACCTGTAGAGGTCGGTCCGCGTGCACGTCTTGCAATCTTCCGTAACTATGACAGAAAAGGCGCAATGGGACTCCAGATCGCCCGTCAGATGGAATATCCGGACTGCTTATACGCAATGATGGATGCAGTTGACGCACTCAACACATCAGGACCTGTCGTAGCGGATGAGATCCCGCAGGGTGACGGTTCACTCGGATGGGCAGCAAACGAAGCTCCGCGCGGAACAGATGTACACCTTGCAAAGGTCAAAGACGGACGTGTTCAGTGGTATTCACTTCTTGTGCCGACCACATGGAACTTCCCGACAGTCAGCCGTGCACTCGAAGGAGCGCCATGGCAGCTTGCAGAGGTCATTGTTCGTGCCTACGACCCATGTGTATCATGCGCAACACACATGATGGTGGTCGATGAAGAGAAGAAGGTAGTGGCCCAGAAGCTTGTTCAGTGAGTGAGTGTTGATGTCTGACTGGTATGCGGAGAACATGATTATCGGATGCGGCAACCCGCTCCAGACCGATGACGGATTCGGTCCCGCAGTCATTGCGGAACTGAAGAAGCTCGATCTTCCCGATAACGTAAAAGTTCTGGACGCCGGTCTTGCAGGTCCGCACTTTCTCTTTACCATGATTGCACAGTCCGAAATGCCTGTGAAAAAGATGGTAATAGTAGATATAATGGACTTCGGCGGAGAACCCGGAGAGATTACCCGTGCAACACCCGACATTCTGATGCCGGGCGCATATACGGATCCTCATTCATGGGGACTCAAGGAGCCTTTGCAGGAGATAGCACAGAAAACCGATGTGGTTATCTTCGGATGCCAGCCGCAAAGCATTGACATATCCCAGATCGACAACGAGTCCGAAGACGCGGAGTTCTGGGTCACTGAAAGCGTAAGAAAGGCCATTCCGAAGGCAATGCAGTTAGCACTTGCCGAAGTAGGGGTGGATTATGGGACTGCTATCACGTCTCAAAAAGATCTTCACGGGTGATCAGGAAGCTGAAGCAAAAGCAGCTCCCGAGAAGAGAAGCGAGCCCGCTGCAAGCAAAACGGCAGCCGCAAAGCCTGCTTCAAAACCCGAAGATGTGAAGGTTAATCGAATACAGGATGCAAAAATAAAGGAGGATAAGCCTGTGGTAGAAAAAATTACCGTTGGACACGTTCACATGTCCGGATGTACCGGATGTCTTGTATCTCTTGCAGATAACTACGAGGGATTATTCAAGATTCTGGATGACTACGCTGACCTTGTCTACTGTCTTACACTTGCAGATGTAAGGCACATCCCAGAGATGGATGTAGCACTGGTAGAAGGTTCGGTCTGTCTCCAGGATGAGTGTTCCGTTAGAGAAATTAAAGAAACCAGAGAGAAATCGAAAGTTGTCGTTGCTCTCGGTGGATGTGCAGCATATGGAAACATCACAAGATTCAGCCGCGGCGGTCAGTGGAACCAGCCCCAGCATGAGTCATTCGTGCCTATCGGCGACCTGATTGACGTAGATCTCTATCTGCCGTCATGTCCGCCGGGCGCGGAAGCAATCAGAAATGTCTGTTTAATGGCATACCTGCTTCTCAGAGGCGACGAGTCACAGAAGGCCCTTGCGACGGCTTACTTAAAGCCGCTCATGGATCTTGCGAAACGCGGAACAGAGGCCTGCGGATGCGACTTAATGGTCGATGTCATCAACCAGGGACTCTGTATGGGATGCGGAACATGTGCCGCATCATGTCCTGTCCGTGCAGTATCAATGCAGGCAGGTAAGCCGAACGTTGACCGCGAGATGTGTATCAAATGCGGTGCATGTTATGCACAGTGCCCGAGGAGCTTCTACAGCTTTGACGTCGTAGGACAGTTTGAATCAATCAGTGAGCTCATCGCAACTGTAATGGGCAAAGGAGGTCAGTAAAATGGTTCTCGGAAATTACAAGACAGCAGTCTGTGCACGTGCTGCGGATGCAGACATTCTCAAGTGCTCACAGGACGGAGGAGTCGTAACCGAACTCTTCACATATGCGCTTGAAAACGGCATCATCGACGGAGCAATCGTTGCGGGACCGGGCGACGCACCATTCAAGCCGGAGCCCGTTGTCGCAACAACAAAAGCCGAGCTTCTTGCAGCACGCGGTACAAGATACACAATCAGCCCGAACATGAGCCTTATCAAAGAGGCAACCCGTTCATACGGTCTTGACAAAGTCGGTATCGTAGGAACACCCTGCCAGATGCAGGCACTCAGAAAGGCACAGCTCTACCCGATCGGTATGAGAAAAGTACCTGACAAAATTGCACTGGCAATCGGTATCTTCTGTATGGAGAACTTCCCGTACCAGGGTCTTGAGGCAATCGTCGAAGACCACTGCAACACCAAGATGGAAAGTGCCGTCAAGATGGATATAGGAAAGGGTAAATTCACAGTGTACACCGAACGCGGAGCAGTCACACAGATTCCGCTCGGAGCAACACACAAATATGAACAGCCGGCATGCCACGTATGTCTGGACTACGTAGCGAACATGGCTGATGTCTCAACAGGTTCAGTAGGAACCCCTGACGGATGGAGCACGGTCTTCGTCCGCACAAAGAAGGGAGAAGATGTCTGGTCAAAGGCAGTAGCGGCAGGCTACTTCGAGACCAAGGACATAGCAAGCGTTAAACCCGGACTTGACCTTGTCACGAAACTTGCAACCGGCAAGATCGACAGGAACAAGAAGACACTCGAGGAACGTGCAAAGATGGGTGTCGGCAAGGGTCTTCGCAACCCCTACATCTAAATTTTTTTTGTTTTTTCGCTTTTTTCCGCTTTTTTCGTCTTTTGTCGTTTTTCCCGTTTTTTTCGGTTTTCCCGTTTTTACCGTTTTTTTCGTTTTTTTCGCTTTGCAATTAGTAAGTGCGGTTCAAAATCGCAATCGCGGGAATGCCGGACCGAAATGTTATTATCGGCAAAATATTTTTGAAAAAATGACAATTTTTGTCAAGATCATGCATGATTAACTTTATTTAGAAACACTTCTAATGATCCATTATCAAAAAGTGCCAACCGACAAACGATCCTTTTGACTATCCGATCATTCAACCATGATCCTTTCAGAATATTCAATCCGCCCGTTTACCGGTCGCACTTAATCAAAGCATAATCTTTGTGGTCTTAATTCAGGTGAACTGATGAAAGTTGAGATGACTGCGGAAGCGGCTGAGAAGGCTAAAGAGATTCTGAATATCTGTATGAAACGTCCCGAGCATGTGCTCGGCATAATCAGCTCAGGGATTTCCATAAAGGTCGCCGGCGTCAACATATACACCGTAAAAGAGATTGTGGAATCTCCGAAGAAAGAATTTGAAGAGAGTTCAGCCACTATCGGGCTGAGTTTCACGGGAGATCTTGCGGGTATAATAGCCGTTTCTTTTCCGATGGAGAGCGCCGCCAAACTCGTAATGGCTATCAGCGGCGAAAATGCGGGAACACCCGAACTTGACAGGCTCAGGATTGCGACCTTAAGAGAGGTCGGCGGCATTGTCATCAGCGGCATCATGGGCTCAATCGGTAATGTCCTGGACAGTCATATGGATTATACGGTTCCGTCCTATGAGAAAGGTTCGATAGCATCGCTCCTTAACCTCGGCGACAGGATGATGAACTCTCTTGTCCTTATTGCGAACGTCTCTTTTACGCTGCACGATTTAAACGTTGAGAGCAATATCCTGATGGTCCTTGAAGAGGAACAACTGAAACTGCTGCTCGACAAAATAAAGGGGATTCTGTCCTGATTATGGCGAACGACAACTTCTTTAAGATTACCGAACTCTTTCCGGTCGGCATCTGCGTTATCGACGGCACCAATCGGATTGCGTTCTGGAACAGACTAATAAGCGAGTGGACGGGTAAAACGAGCGATGAGGTATCGGGAAAGATACTCTGCGAAGTATTCCCGCACCTTTCCGGATCGTCCTTTGAGGAGCGCATAAAAGAGATCTTTACGGGCGCACCGCCGGCGATATTCTCGTCGCAGCTGCACGGCGCCATTATACCGACATATCTCCCGTCGGGAGAACCGCGCATTCAGACGACAACGGTGCTTCCGCTTCGCATAGAGGATGAGATATACGCCGTCATCGTCGTCGAGGACTGTACCGAGCTCAAACGCGAGGTTACCGCCTACAGGAGAATGAAGGACAGCGCTATTCTGGCATTAAACGACAAAATTAACGCGGAAAAAGAGGTCGTTCGTGCCAACGAGGAGTCAAATCTCTACCTCGGCATCATGTCTCACGACCTCAAGAACACCAACGCCATTATCATGAGCTATGCACTTAAGATGGCGGAATTCGATAACCCGGAAGTGGTTAATTACGCCAAGAAGATAATGATGGCGTCAACGGGAATAAATGACATCATAAGAAATGTCTCCGTAGTACGAAAGATGAGTCATGAATCGCAGGGTCTCAGACCCTTCCCGCTGAAAATGGTCATCAAGGACGCGGCAAGAAACTTTGAAGGGCTTAAGTATGAGATAATCGGCGATGACGTGCGCATATTCTGCGATGACCTTATCTCAGAGTTGTTCGTAAATATCTTCTCAAACTGCGTCAATCACGCGGGTATAGCCTCAAAGATTCACATAATCATAGGCGATAAAAACGACAAAGGATACGTCCGTGTCTCGGTTGCGGATGAGGGACCCGGCATCTCGGAAGAGCGTAAGGCGGATATCTTCGCCAAATTCACCAAGAAAGTCAGGGAAGAGAACGGAGATGAAGGAACGGGACTTTACATCGTTAAGGTGCTCATGACACGCTATAACGGCAATGTTTCGATTGAAGACGCATACCCCGACGCCATCAGAAAAGGTCTTAAGATCTGTCTTGATTTCAAAACGGCATAACTTAAGACCATTATAACTATTTTAAAACATATTCAGACCATAAAACAAAAAATATCAATTTGATTAATTCTTTTTGATTAAATCTGTTTCATTAGATCTGTTTCATTAATCCTGTTTTTTGAGCACTCTTACGGGGCTTATGGTTGCGTCGATGAGCATGTCGAGATCCAGTGCATCCGCCCAGCCCTCCTTCTCGAGGAATCCCATAAAACAGACGCCGACACGTTTGCAGTCATACTTCGAGATTACTTTAAGCGCATCGGCGACGGGGATGCCGGTCGACTTCATCGAAAGCCCGCCCATTATCACGGCAACCGCGGCATCGAGTTTTATGGGTTCGCATGCGCCGCATGACCCGTCTGCACCGCCTGCACCGTCCGACCCGCAGGTTTTGCGTGAGACCGTCTGCATGCCGATATCCTCGACCAGTTCAAGATACACCGCTTTTTCTTCGCTGAGGAAGGGCACGAAGATGAATCTGCACGGCAGTGTTCTTGCCGCATATGCCAGCAGTTCGACTATGGGAAGGCATGTGCCGCTGCATCCGTAAAAGACAACCTGACTGCCGGCGGGCAGTTTGAGGTCCTCGAGATATTTTTTGAACGGGCGCAACAGTCCCGTTATTCCGTCCAGTCTTTCAATCTCCTGCATGAAAACTAATTTGCGCCGCCGCATTAAAAGATTTACTCAACGCCACAGTGATTTGCACAAGATAATTTACACGGATATCATGTGCGCTTTTTCCGACCGCGGTGCCGGAAAAACCGAGTAACGCCGTGAAAAAACCGCGGTCGGTCCCGCTTTTTTATAAGTATTGATGAATAAAATCGACACTTAACAGCGAATATATACGGTAAACCGCATACATATTAGATGAATGAATGACTCTGAAATTTTGATGAATCCAAACGATCTGGTACAGTTCCTTAAGAAAGATCCCAAAGACTTCACCAAGGACGATATTATCAGATTCTGTGAAGAGAATAAGATTGAAATGGTCAACTTCCGCTACGTTGCCGCGGACGGCAGACTCAAGACCCTTAACTTTGTTCTCTCTTCAAAGGAGTATCTGGACACTATTCTCTCGGACGGCGAAAGAGTAGACGGCAGCAGTCTCTTCCCGTTCATCGAGGCAGGAAGCTCCGACCTTTACGTAATTCCGCGCTATTCCACGGCTTTCATGGACCCGTTCGCGGAAGTGCCGACACTCGACATACTCTGTTCTTTCTACGACAACACCGGTAAGCCGCTGGCGTCGTCGCCGGAGTATATCCTCAGACAGGCGGCAACCGCATTCAAGAGAGAGACCGGCATGGACTACAAGTGCCTCGGCGAACTTGAATACTACGTAATCAGCGACGTTGACGAGATCTACCCCGGTGTCGACCAGAAAGGTTACCACGAATCCGCACCCTACTGCAAGTTTGCGGAGATGAGAACACAGGCTCTGCTCATGGTTGCACGTGCCGGCGGTAAGATCAAATACGGCCACTCCGAAGTCGGTTGTTTCACAAAGGACGGCAAATACTACGAACAGCACGAGATCGAGTTCCTCCCCTGCGACCCGATTCTCGCGGTCGAACAGCTCATCATCGCAAAATGGGTCCTCAGAATGCTCGGCAGCCAGTACGGCGTCGAAGTCTCATTTGCGCCGAAGATCACTGTCGGCAAGGCGGGTTCGGGTATGCACTTCCACATGCTTGCCGAGAAGAACGGCAGAAACGTGATGGTAAAGGACGGCAAGCTCTCGGATACCGCAAAGAAGATGATCGCGGGTATCCTCGACATCGGCGACGCGATTACCGCATTCGGCAACCCGATTCCGACATCCTATTTAAGACTCGTTCCGCATCAGGAAGCGCCGACCTACATCTGCTGGGGCGACAGAAACCGCTCGGTAGTTGTCCGCGTTCCGCTCGGATGGACAGGCTCGACCGATATGGCAATCGAAGCCAACTTCGGTCTTAAGAGAAGAGTCGAGAAGGCATCGAAGCAGACCTTCGAATACCGTGTTGCAGACGGCGCCGCGGACGTATACGAGACGGTCGCTTCGCTTATCATCGGCGCAATGCACGGTCTTTCCATGCCCAATGCGCTCGAGATGGCAGACAAACTCTATGCATCCGGCAATATCTTCGACAAGGAATATGCCTCGTTCTTAAAGAAACTCAGACAGCTTCCGACCTCATGCAGCGAGTCCGCGGATGTTCTCTTAAAGAACCGCAAGCTCTTCGAGAAGGACGGAATCTTCCCGCCCGGCGTCATCGATGCCCAGGCTAAAAAGTTAAAGGCATTCAAGGACGCGGGTCTCTCCGACAAGCTCCTCGGCAACGAAAAAGAGTTCGCAAAGCTTGTTCAGAAGTATATCCACATCGGATAAACGGATAGACAAATAAACAAAACATCGGGTGCACGGTGCCGACGGTCTTCAACGCTGTTGCAGCTGTTGCATCATGCGATAATAACCCGATTCAATAATTTTTCCGGTTTTTTATTTTTAGTGTCATGAAGTATTTTTATCAATAATTCCGGCAAAAATTCCTGTTAAAAAAGTAATTGATTATTTGGATTTTACTTGGATTTTACTCGGATTTATTTGTATTCGACATAATACACAGTTATTCGGCATGATGCCGTGCGATATCGTTCCTATACGACATTATGCCGGTTACAGCCCGCCGTCGTCGCGTCTGCGCGGGGCTCTTCTCTGACCGCCCTGTCCGCCGCGACCGAAACCGCCGCTCCTGTTCATGACGACGTATGCAACCACGGCAATCACGGCAATGACCGCAATGACGCCGACAATCGTCATAAGCGTGGAGTCTTTCTCGATGATGAACGTAATATTCATCTCGGTGCATCCCAGCGGCACCTGACGCATGTCGGAATAGTCCTTATAGTCCTTCGCTTTTACGGAAAAGGCATAATCCTCGTTTGTGATAAGTTCGGTCGAAAGTTTACCGGTCGCATCCGTGACACCGAGAACCTTGCCGTTCGCGGTTACGGTCGCATCCCCGACCAGATTATTGTCCTTGTCGATGACGAGAATCGAGATCTTCGCCGACGAATACGCAAGTTCGACGATTATGTTGTCGGTTGTCGGGTTTACATCGATATTTGCCTTATAGTCATTGTATCCCGCTTTCCTGACGAGGATCTCATGGTTTCCCGAGGAGAGCTGTTTTACGCCGCTTCTGCCGTATGAATCGGTAAGTCCCGTCAGACTGCCGTCAATATAAATCTCGGCCTCGCCGAGCGGGCGTTTCTGCGCATCATATACGGATACGGTTACGGGATTCAGCGACTTGTAGAGTGTCGCGGTATAGATTATCTCGTCGCTGGAGAAGTAATGGTTCTCCTCAAACGGCTCGTAGTTGGTTTTCTTCACGGCAATCTGATATGACTTCTCATGCTCGAGATTGAGATTTACCTTGCCGTCACTTCCCGTCTCGCCCGAGAGTTTGCCGTCAATGTAGAGCTCGGCGCCCGCAAGAGGTGCTTTCGAAGTGCTTTCGCCGTCAAGTATCTGGAATATGACCAGATCGTTTCTCTGCATGAGGTAATCGACGCTCTTCGATGCATCCGACATCTCGACCGTCTTAACAATCGTCTCATAGTTCGTCAGCTTTACCGTGACGACATACGGGGTGTAAAAAGAGACTGCAAATTCCGCTTTGCCGTTAAAGTCCGTGGATTTGCGCGCATCCAGATCGATGCCGACTACCTCCACAATCGCGTTCTCGAGAGGCTCGAGGTTGTCGGATTGCAGGACGTTAACGGTGAGCGATCCCTTTTCGCGCGTCAATTCGACTTTGACGGTTGTCTGACCGGGAGTTACCTGATTGTTCCAGTATTCATAGCCGTTCTTCTTGACGCCGATACGGTAACTTGAGACAAAGGAATGCGTATGCTCAAGCTGTCCGTCAACGTTTGTTAATCCCACATAGCTTCCGTCCACATATACCGATGCCCCGGATACCGGCTGATTGTTGTTTTCGTCAACGACGGTGATAAGAACGGTCGTTGTCGCAGCCGAAACGGTGCCGACCGTAAGGATTAATCCGAGTATCAGTATGAACGCCGAAATTATACGTTTATACATGAATTACTTTTCTTTTCATAGCTTTTATAATATTCTGATTGAATGGGGGGTTGTATGAAAAAAGTATGCTAAAAGTATGTAAGATCTATGGAAAAACACTCACCGGATATGTTTTCCTATAACAAAAGCCGCAACCCCAGCTGTCCCAAGCCCGATTAATGCAATCAGTGCTCCGAATCCCGGCGCTGTCGTTGCCGCGGGAGAGGGTGCGGTTGCAGGTACACCTGTGGGTGATGAAGCAGGTACGGTTGTCGAACCTTCTGCAGGTGCCGCCGCCGGTGTTCCCGCAAGTATGTTGAATGTGGTTGTTGTCGTAACATCGGCTTCGATTGCTTCGACGTTTACGATGTATTCGTCCGCTTTGAATGTCGATGCATCGACATCGAGCGCCCATTCTTTATAGGTCGAGCCTTCGTTAACCTTTACGGTCGAAGAAACTCCAGAGAACTCTCCGCTCTGTGTCTTCTGTGTCGGCTGGAAAGATGATGATGTAACTTCGACGATAAGAGTGTCGTCTACTGCGAGGTTTGTCGTACCGGTAATCTTGAACCGGTCACCGATGTAGTGGTCGCCTACGGAGTTAACTCTGATCCATGGCTCTTCAACAAGGAAGGTCAACTTTGTGTAAGTATCGTCAACGTTCGCCGAGTTGATTGCCGTGATTAAAGCTTCCGCGGCATCCGAGCCCTGAAGTTTGCCGTTACCTGCGACGATAAACGCAACTCCGTTTACATCCTCGGCGCCCTTAGGATTCGTGATTACCTGTATGGTCTCTGCATCCTCGTTCTTCTGAGACTTTACATCAAAAACGCCGTTGTACATAGGGTGCTGAACAACCACAAAGTACTGACCCGATGCAAGATCCTTTGTATCGGCTGAACCGAGTTCATACTCGAATGACCCGTCATCGTTCACGGTCTCGGTTACCATTGATGACTCCATAAGATTGGTCTTTTCGCCGTTCCAGTAGTTCTTTCCGAGAATCCAGACGGCAACACCCTGTGTCGGCTGACCTTCGGCGGTTCCGCGGATGTAGAGTTTGTCACCTTTTGCGACCGTGGATGACGATGTCGTTGCCGTAACAAACGGCTTCTTGATTACGACGGAAACGGTATCGTATTTGACGTCCGAAAGCGTCTTGTTAATACCGCTCTTTAAAGCGAAATCGGATGTCGCATAGATAGTGTATGTTCCCGCATCAAGTATTGAACCCGAGGTATCCCACTTGTATTCCCAGGTATCATCGGTCTTGACAGTTACTCTTGTATTATCCTTCGAAGTCGGATTTGTCTTGGGTGCGTCGAGTTTGCCGCCGGCAACCGGCAGGTTGGGTCCCGTGATGAAGAGATATACGTTATCCGAGTCCGTGTTTGTACCCGAGAGCGTTACCTCTTCACCCAGGTAGTATGAACCGTCGCCGGATGCCGAGACCGTGACCGCTCCCTTATCGACCTTTACCTTTACGGTATCATATAGTTGCATATCAAGTTCATAATATTCTTCGGGACTGAGAGGTTCATCCAGATATTTTATCCTCTGTGCACGGATAGTGAACGAAGTGTCTTTTGTATTCTCATTGGTCATTATGCCGATGTTTATGCTGCCGTCAGCGGCGAGTTTTGCAACGACTGCATAATTGCCGGTGAAATCACCTTCCTCCGTCACTCCTTCGGGCAGATCGTCCGCTATCGTCATGTGGGATGACTTATATTCCGTTCTTTCCGCCTGCAAATAACTCATCGGAGTAACATCCTCCTGATCTTTAATGAATGCAGGCACCTCTTTATAGTTATAGCCGCTTACACCCGTAAACCAGACCGCGTAAAGTGCTCTCGGAGTGCCGTCTACTCTAACCGAGAATCCGTTATTACGGATAACGGTCGCTTTGTCCGACGTTATCTTTACGGTTTCCCTGTCTACCGTGACCTTTACGGTATTGGAAACAGTCTGTCCCGTAATCTCGCCGAGGTTATCCTCCATGCCGTTTACGTTGATCTCGGCATAGAACTGATATTCGCCCGTAAGAATTTTATGACCGAGGACCTTGTCATTATCAACAATACGTCCCGCACTCCAGACGGGGGTTGCGTTATTTACCCAGAAATCTGAACGATTCACCTTAATGGCCTGAAGATTTACATTCGTAAAGTTACCGTCGTTCGGATTCGGAACCACTATCATCGACTTAAGTTTTGCTTCGTCGGGAGTTACTGCATAAACTTCAATGCCTATATCGTCATAATTCGGAACCGGTCTCCGGTATCTAATTCCCCCATCTTCATTAACTAATCTGCCATCAGATTCATACGGATAGCCATACGTGACATTCAGAATGTTACGATACTTTCCTATTTCAGTACCTGTAATATTATAGAAATACGTCTTATAATAATCCCCGCCATCTACCCGTTTACTCCCTAAATAATAAAAGGTATTCTCCTCCTGGTCGTTTTCTCCGCGCAAGAAGAGCGATGCAAACGTACTTTCAATCTTAAGCATTACCGGATCATCGGCGATGACTTTCTTGCCGTCAATCGAAGTTGTTCCGTCACCCCGGTAGCTGTTTATTTTTAAAGAAGGCTTCTCAACATAGAATGCCAGTTCGGTAATACCGCCTGTTGCATTATATGAATACCATGGACCCGTATAGTCTGCGAATCTTGCCGAATCAAAATAGAAATGGTATATTTCTATAGGCGCGATCGTAATTACTTTTCCGGGAGTGTCCGTTCCGACTCTTGAACCCGGCGCATACCATGCGATGGTTCGTGTTTTATTGAGAGTCTCGTAAATATTCAAATTGGACTCTCCGATAAAGACTGTATCTCCGGGAAAAATGCCTGTTGAATACGGATTGTCAATTACACCCGAACCTCCGGGTATGGGTTGATCGTAGTATCTGACCGTGATATATGTTTCATAATCCGTCGCCTGAACGGCGGAGACTGTCAGAAATAGGGCAATCAATCCGAGAGATAACAGAACTATGATATTATTATGTGTCATTTTCGTCTTTTTTTCGGGTTTGGTTTTATTGACGGCATCCTCATTGAATGACAGTACAAATGCAGGGTAGCCGTCTCATGCAGTTTACTTCAGTATAGGCATGTTACTAATTTAGATAGATATATTTAGCGTATATGAGTAATAGTTTTTCGCAGATTTTCGCCACCATAACCCTTATGATCATGAATGCCTTAAAAAGGGAAATCACGGATCTTTTCTTACGGATCTTTTCCGATTACAAAAGCCAAAGCCCCCGCTACCACAAGCCCGATTAATGCAATCAGTGCTCCGAATCCGGGCGCTGTAGTTGCCGAGGGAGTCGGCACGGTCGTCTTGGCGGGTGAGGGGGACTGAGTTTCTGATGCGGAATCGCTTTCCGACCCGTCTGCCGATTCATCGGCAGATTCATCTTCGGTTTCGTTTGCAGGCTCTTTTGCACGTTCGTTTTCCTGCTTGTTCACCTGCGAGGCTGCGGGTGTTCCTTCAAGGACGTTAAACACCGTGGTTGATTTGATATCCGCATCCACGGATTCGACAGTGAATATATACTCGTCCGGCTTGAAAGTAGAAGCATCGACATCGAGTGCCCATTCATTGTATTCCGAACCCTCCGTAATGGCTATCACTGAAGAGATGCCCGTGAACTCGCCGCTCTGTGTCTTATCGGTCGGCTTGAAGGATAAAGATGTAATTTCCGCAATAAGACTGTCGGCGATCGCAAGGTTTGTCGTACCCGTAATTTGGAATTTGTCGCCGACGTAATGATCTGCGATTGAATTAATCCTTATCCACGGCTCTTCGACGATGAAGCTGAGCTTGGTATAGGTATCGTCGATGTTCGCCGAATTTATCGAGGAAATCAGGGCATTCGCGGCATCGGAACCCTGAAGTTTGCCGGCGCCGGCGATTATAAACGCAATGCCGTTCGCATCCTTTGCCCCATAGGGATTCGTGATTACCTCAACGGCGTTTTCATCTCCGTTGACCTCGACCCTGACATCGAACTCCTCATTATACATGGGATGCTGGACAACAACGAAGTACTGACCCGAGGCAAGGTCGCTTGTAACCGCGGAACTTATCTCGTATTGGAACTCGCCTTCACTGTTCACGCCCTCGGTTACCATTGCCGAACTTCCGATATCATCCTTCTCGCCGTTCCAGTAGTTCTTTCCGAGAATCCAGATGGCGACACCCTTTGAAGGCATTCCTTCCGCCTTTCCGTTGATGAAGAGTTTGTCGCCCTTTGCCACCGTGGCGGCGGAGGTTGTTGCCGTAACGAAGGGTTTCCTAAGCAGGATGCTCATACTGTCGTATTCCACATCCGAAAGCGTGTGTTCGGTGCCGCTTTTGAGCGCAAATCCCGATGTTGCATAGATTGTGTATGTTCCCGCATCAAGAACCGAGCCGAGTGTTGTCTCCCAAAGATACTTCCATGTGTCATCGTTATTGACGGTTATCCTCAGACTGTCGCTTTCATTCTGCGGACTTACCTTCGGATTGTCGAGTTTACCCCCGGCAACGGGCAGGTTTGGTCCGGTGATAAAGAGATATACGTAATCTGAATCAGTATTCGTGCCCGAGATGGTGATGTCGTCGCCAAGGTAGTATGAACCGTCGCCTTTTGCCGAGATGACTACGGCTCCTTTCTCCACGGTTACCTTTACGTAATCGTAGAGCTGATCGTCAAGTTTGTAACCGCTCGGGTCATCTTTCGAATACGGATTACGCAGATTCGGAATTCTCTGAGCACGGATGGTAAATATCGTCTCCTTTGTATTCTCATCCGTCATCAGACCAAGGTTAATTGTGCCGTCTTCACCGGTTTTTGCAACGACAGCGTAATTGCCCGTGTAATCGTGCTCACCCGCTTCATACACGTCACCCGGCAAATCGGAAGCAATATCTTTCGACATATAAGTCGTATTTGCTGCCTGAGCATAGGTAATTGCGGTAACATCGTTCTGATCCTTCATGAACGCAGGCACTTTTTTATGATCATACCCTCTTACGCCCGTGATCCAGACGGCATAGAGTCCTTTGGGAGTACCGTCGAGAGTCACCGAGAAATCATTATTACGGGTTATGACTGCTTTCTCCGCCTTGATTGTAATATCTTCCTTCTCGACATTAACCGTTTCAACGAATGAAACTGTCTCCCCCTCTATTTCACCGAGGTTATCCTTGATGCCGTTCACGTTAATGTCGGCATAAAACTGATATTCACCTGTAATTATCTTATGGCCGATAACATTGTCGTTATCGACGACACGTCCCGCACTCCAGACAGGATGATCGTAATTAATCATATAATCGGTGCGATCGGGATGCCAATTTTGGAGATGTGCCACATTATAGTCGGGGCTGAATATATCGGGAACAACAATCAAAGATGAAAGTTTCGCTTTGTTCGGCGACACCGCATATACGTTGACACCCGGCATTGAATCGGAAAGAGTTACGGTAATATTATCAAGATGCTCATCCGCCGCTTCAAAAGCCTGAGAATATGCAAGACCATAGTATATACCCGGAACAGATAAATTTGTATAATTTACGGCACCGCTGGTATTGGTTGCAAAGAAATCAAAGATTCCGTATGGCTTATTTGCATCGGTGGACGCACGCTCGAAGAGTCGCTCGAACGGACTTTCAATTTTAAGCATTAACGATTCATCGGCAACGACCTTATAGTCGCCGATAGGATAGGTTTCATTCTCTTTGTAGAGATTTATTGATAATGAAGGCTGTTCAACATAAAACGCCAATTCGGTATTGGCGGAATCAGTGGCATTATATGCATACCACGGACCGGTATAGCTCTCAAATGTTGCCAAATCCACATAAAAATTATTTATTTCCGCAGGTGCTAGCGGAACTACTTTTTCGGGTTCATCGGTTTGGACATTGGAACCTTCGAAATAATATGCTATCTCAGTTTCCAAACCGAGAGCACCGGAAATATCCAATCCCGATTCTCCTATGAAAACCGTATCCCCCTGATAGATATTGACTGCAAGTTTATTCCCGTTATCGTATGCCTGAACGGTGCCGACTGTAAGGAGTAATCCGAATATCAGTAATAACACCGAAAACATACGAATATGCATAAAATACTATTCGCGTTATTGGTTTTATAATATTCCGATTGAACGGAAAATTAGATCACTAAGTAAAAATTTAGCAACATCACAAAAAAAAGTTTTGAATTTAGGGATTAATTTAATCCTTTCTGATGATCAGAGCAGCTACTGCTCCAAGACCAATGAGTGCAACAAGTGCTCCGAATCCGGGTGAAGCTGTTGCTGCCGGGGTCGGTGCGGTTGTGGGTGCACTGGTCGGTGCTGAGGTAGGTGCTGAGGTCGGTGCACTGGTAGGTGCAACGGTTGCTGATCCTGTAAGGATGTTGAATGTTGTGGTTGTTGTGCAGTCTGCTTCAATTGCTTCGACGTTTACGATGTACTCGTCTGCCTTGAAGGTTGATGCATCAACATCGAGTGCCCACTCATTGTATGATGAACCTTCTGTAACCTTTACAGTTGAAGAAACACCGGAGAACTCTCCGCTCTGTGTCTTCTGGGTTGGCTGGAAGGATGAAGATGTAACTTCTACAATGAGGTTGTCGCCGATTGCAAGGTTGGTTGTACCTGTGATCTTGAACTGGTCACCGATGTAGTGGTCGCCTACGGAGTTAACTCTGATCCATGGCTCTTCAACCAGGAATGTGAGCTTGGTGTAGGTATCATCAACGTTTGCCGAGTTGATTGAGGTAATTAAAGCTTCAGCAGCATCTGAGCCCTGGAGTTTGCCGTTACCTGCAATGATGAATGCAACACCGTTGACACCTTTGTCACCAGGCTTCTGAGTTCCCTTCGGGTTGGTAATTACCTGTACGGTACCCTCATCACCGTTGTATGAAGACTTGACATCGAATACACCGTTGTACATCGGGTGCTGGACAACTACGAAGTATTGTCCTGATGCAAGGTCCTTTGTATCGGCTGAACCGAGTTCATACTCGAATGAACCGTCATCGTTTACGGTCTCGGTTACCATTGATGAGAGTGAAAGATCGGTCTTTTCACCGTTCCAGTAGTTCTTTCCGAGAATCCAGACGCCGACACCTACAGTAGGTTCGCCTTCAGCAGTTCCGCGGATGTAGAGCTTGTCACCCTTTGCAACTGTGGATGCCGAGGTTGTTGCCGTAACGAAAGGCTTCTTGATTACGACAGATACTGTGTCATACTTTACATCAGAGAGTGTCTTTGGAGTGCCGCTCTTTAATGCAAAGTCAGAGGTTGCATAGATTGTGTATGTACCTGCATCGAGGATTGAACCTGATGTATCCCACTTGTATTCCCAAGTGTCATCGGTCTTAACATTGATCTTTGTACTGTCTTCTGCATCCTCAGGAGACTTCTTCGGATCGTCAAGTTTACCGCCGGCAACCGGGAGGTTAGGACCGGTGATAAAGAGGTAGACGTCATCAGAGTCTGTGTTTGTACCCGAGAGTGTTACTTCTTCACCAAGGTAGTATGAACCGTCACCTGATGCTGAAACCGTGACCGCTCCCTTCTCTATCTTTACCTTTACGGTGTCGTAGAGCTGGTAGTCACCAAGGTCATATCCATTCACATTAGTAGGCGCAAAGGGATTCCTGTCCTGAACTCTCTCTGCACGGATTGTGAAGGTTGTGTCCTTTGTATTCTCATTGGTAATCAAACCGATGTTAATGACACCTGCTGCATTTGTTTTTGCAATAATAGCATAGTTGCCGGTGAAATCATCACCATCTGAATACACACCTTCCGGAAGATCTGTTGCAATCTTTGTCAGCGATGATTTATAGGACGTATTATATGCCTGAGCATATGTCATTGGAGTGACATCCTGCTGATCCTTTACGAATGCAGGGACCTCACCATAGTTATATCCGCTTACACCGGTGAACCATACGGCATAAAGTGATTTCGGATTTCCTTCGACTTTAACAGAGAATCCGTTGTTGCGGATAACTGTCTCTTTGTCTGCCGTAATTGTTACGGTTTCCTTGTCGATGGTAACAGTTGCAGTGTTGGAACGTGTCTTTCCTGAGATCTCACCGAGGTTATCTTTCATGCCGTTTATGTTGATTTCGGCATAGAACTTATACTCGCCGGTAAGAATCTTGTGACCGAGCTGACTTTCAATATCAATGATTTCTCCTGCACTCCATACAGGTAATCCATTATTAAGCATGTAATTGGATACATCAGGATGGAGATTCTTCAGAGACGTGGTATCCTGGACGAAGTAACCATAATCAGTCCACAATGCATTCATTTTCGCGTTGTTAGGCGCAATTGCATATGCATTAACACCGGGCACTGAAGCGTTGAGAGCGTATGTTAAGTTTTCACCCAGTACATAACCTGCATCTTCCCATGCATCAACAAGGGTGGATAAATTAACAGAGCTAGCTTCTTTGCCGGGTACTGTAGAGTTCCATACTCCAACATTCTCACTGCCAATTGTTACAAATTCACCAACATCAAAACGCTGCACATTGTCCTCGCGATTTCCTGGAGTTAATGCACGCTGGAAGAGTGTTGAAAACGTACTCTCTATTTTCATTGTAGCATATTCATCCGCAATGAGTTTTTTACCATCAATAGAGGTTATACCATCTTCTCTATAGATACCTACAGCTAATGAAGGCTGTTCTACATAGAATGCAAATTCCGCATGCGTGGCATCTGTATATGCATACCATGGACCGAGGAAGTTTCCGAAGGATCCCTGATCAACATAGAAGTTGACTATTGACGCCGGGGTAAGAGTCAAAACTTTTGCTGGTGTGTCCTCACCTACTTTTGAACCGGACGAATACCATGCAATTGCATTGGTTCCATTAAGAGCCGAGGTGATATCCAAATCGGACTCCCCGATAAATATTGTATCTCCCGTAGAGATGTTCGTTGCAAACGAATTAGCTGCAGCAGCTACAGGTGCAACTGCAAAGATTGCAAGAACAACAAGGGATAACAATGCCATTCCTAATTTTTTGCTTGTCATTTAAACCTCCTTAATTTACGAGTTAAGGTTCTCATATAGACACACCGCATCTGATTCGTCATTTGACGAATGCCAATACGCTATGCCCCATACTCCGAACGACGGAATATACAGGAATATTTGTAGACCCCTTAATATATCCTTTGTGGTCGCAGACACAAATCTCAGGTGAAAATATCGCAGGCATATGCGAATATCGCTAAAAGAGTTGCACAACCGAATGATATTTCGGTGTGAGTGTGACATACCTGCATGTGATGATAAAATTGGTGGTCCGAGAGTATCATGTTATCGACAATCACAAAAGCGGTTTATATACTGCACCATATGAGTACTTTGCCGGGCACGCATATGCCGACACACCACGCATCAACCATGCACCAGTAGCATAATACGATGCTAGCAATGCCGCATACCTGCATTAATTCCCTAAAATCCAAAAATATAGCTTTTTATCGGCAAATATACTCAAATAAAGGAAATATACTCACAAAAATCACTGCCCGAAATCCGAAAAAACAGTTACATTAATTAGTCAAAAGAGACTATATGTTAATGCTTCCTGTAAAGGCTAACAGGTCGCAATAAATAGTCCGGTAGTGTAGCGGTCAATCATGTGAGACTCTGGATCTTGCGACAGCAGTTCGAATCTGCTCCGGACTATCTCTTGTTTTGAGCTTTTTTGAAAATTGCAATACAGTTTACAGTTTCTCTATATTCGGCACCTATTTTGAAAATATAGTCTTTTCATTTCTAAAAGAATTTTAAAAGGATTTCAAAAGGGTTTTCACGCCAGAAACGCCGCAATGATGCCGCTTAAGAAAATCGCATCGAAAGTCCCCGCACCGCCTACGGATGCAACGGGAGCGCCGGCATTGGCGAGATTCTTAAGATTCATGACATCCGCACCCATGAGAGTGCCGATTGTGCCGCTTATGTATGCAACCGCGACCGCGGTAAACGGGTCGCCGCCGGCGAGCACAACGCCGCAGATAAGCGCGCATAACGGCGGTATAAGGAATCCCGTCGCAATTCCGAGCCCCGCAATCGGCTTTGAGGTCTTGAATACGACGGCGGCGACTACTGCCGTTCCGATAAGGCAGCGGAGATAAAGCCCCGCAGGGTCGGCAAACGTCAATGCGCTGAGCAGGATGTAGAGCGATACGAAAACGGGGATGACGCAGCCGCCCACGTTAACGGCGATAACCGTCTCGTTGGAGAATTCGGGCACTCTGTAGAGCCTGTCCATGAGCCTGCCGTGCTCGACGCGGACGAACTGCTGCTCGGATTTTACCTTCGTTAACGGAATATTGATGAAACTGCCGACGATCATGCCGATAATGAGCGCGATAACCCAGAAGATATTGAAACCGAGTTTTGAGAGAGCACTTCCTATAAGTCCCAGAAAGAGCAGTGGGATGAGGAAGATTGCCGCCGCTATCAGAAATAAAAGAAGGATTACCGATACCGGACTGAAGAAATACCGAACCATGTTAGAACCTCTTTTTATGCAGAATCTCGTTATGAAAATTATTCCTATATTAATTATAGTCTTTTTTGAGCCGCTTCGGGCTGTTACGGCTTGCGGCAGACTATACATGCGTGATCGTGATGATACGGTTCAAGGCGGCATGTATCCTCGACAATGAGACCGCCGTCCTCAAGCGTCTTTATCGTATCCTCAAAGATTACCTTCGGATCCGCCGTTACGTCGACACTGCGGGCTTTAAGCATGAGGATCACAACGCCGCCCTTCTTCAGAAACGGCAGATTCACGAGAGCAATCTCCGCCTGATTGGGCTGTGCGACATCCTGATAGATCATCCCGACTTCTTCGACAAACGGCGCGTATTCACGCGGATTTGCGGCGTCCGCCATTATGGGAATGATATTCTTTCTGCGCCGCGAAACCTCGATGAGATCCTGCATCGGTCGCGGTGCGAACTCGACGGCATAGACCGTTTTTACGTAATCGGCGAAATGAGATACGGTAGTTCCGTTGGCTGCGCCGAGATAGAGAACCCGCAGGTTTTCATCCAGATCGGTCTCGGGCTTTATCATCGCAAGTGCCGCAAACTTGCTGCGATACGGGTCCCATACGCGAAGACCTTTCATCATCTTCTCGCCGTAAACTCCCCCCAACCCCTTGGAAAGGAGCACGCCGTCAATCCGTATCATTCGACAGACCTCCTTTTATCGTTCTTCGTTTTGCCGTCATTCTTAACGTTAACTCTCCCTTCAGTTTTCACGTCATTTTTACCGTCATCATTGCCGTTAACTTTGCCGCCGGCTTTACCGCTCTCTTTGCCTTCATCTTTGCCCCCGTCCTCACCCGCGGCAAAGACATAATCTATCCTTTCCTGTGCTTTCTCTATGAATTCGGGTGCAATCTCGCCGCGATAATAGTCGAGTCTTGCGGCTATCGCCAGCTTGCCGCCGAGGACACGCGAGACCTTTCCGCGAACGCCGGTTCCCGCATTATGGATTCTGCGGTGCTGAAAGATTATTCCGTGCTTCGGCGACGGCGTATTGCCGCGAAGATGCGTAAATAAAGCGCTCTCCGCGCCCAGAACCTGAACAGCGGAGGCAGGCATCATCGCCATCCGCGACAGGCTTCCCGCACGCGATATGAGTCTTGCGGCAACGAGACCGCCGACCAGCGCACTGCAATTCGGAGCGATGATGTCGGCACGGTCGGAAATCTCACGCATTAGGCGCGTTCTCTCAATCGAGAGCCTGTCAATCTCGTAACCGAGCCTGCCGAGAGAGTTCTTCTCGCGCCGCATGATATCGACCATCTTTTTGGCGCTGACCGACTTGTATTTCCGCGAAAATTTGGGGTTTTGAACGATATACCACTCGGTAGCGCGTTCGATAAGGCGATTGATGACATTGTCCATCTCGTCGAGAACACGCACCATCTGGACAAGCTCGATATCCCCTTTGGTGTAGTAGAGCTTTATCTTTGACTCCGCAAGCGCGATTGTCGTAAGACGAAGGATCTCAAAATATTCGGCTTCGTCCTTAAAACCGGCGGCATCACCGTTATTTCCGTTATTTACATTATTTCCATTATTGCCGCTGTCGCCCGTAATCGCATCCGCAACCTTTAGCGGAACAAAATCCGCCATATCGGACTCTATATTACGACAGCGCTCCGCATACTCCTCGGGTCCGCCCTTACCCTGGATTTTTACACGGCGGGGCATGCCTTCGCCGTTGTCGCCGATTTCAACGTCGCCGAACCAATACTGCATCTGCATATATGTATGGATTTGTCCCGAGGAATGATTAAATGCATACTTGAAAATGGATGCTTGGATAATGCATGCTTTGATAATGCATCCTTAGAGAATGCCGAAAGAGAACAGAATTACGGGAATCATCACCGCACCTATGCAGGGAACTCTCCTTATATCGATAATCTGAGTCAGACTGCCGACAACGGTCGCCAGAATCAGTATGAACAGCCCGAATATGCCCGTAAATAGCAGGGTAACCGCGGTCATGAAGATAATCACCGAAAGTCCGAGACTGCGGACATTGAGGTTCGAAAACAGCTTGCCCGCCTTTGAAAAGCCGATTGTGAGGAGATAACCGGATATTGCAGCGATTACGGCGGCGATTATGACGAAGGTCATCTCCGGCAGTTCCTTCAAGTGCGAAAAAGCCGCCATTACGCCGTTTCTCATTCGCATTATCGCATAAAAGGCGCCGATAGAGATGAACGCATTCGCCGTGTTCGCCGCACTTGCGGCTATGATATATCCCCGACTGCCGTTAGGTCCGCCATTGCTCTCCGAGCCCGATTCATCGTATTGCGGCTCCTCAAATCTTACAAAGGACGCGATTACCGCGTTTGCCGAGGCATTCGAGAGCCCCGGCAGCCATCCGACGACACTGCCGGCAAAAGTCCCGATAAGACCGCATTTCAGAATATTTCTCCTTTCGACATGAAGTCCGTCGAAGGTCTGCGGCGGCATGCTCCCCTTTTTCGAGAATATTAAGACGGATATTCCGAAAAGACCCGTTAAAAGCGGCATCAGAACCGATGCCGATGACGGGCTTATAAGGTCTGTCAGCGGGACGCAAAGCCACGAATATTCAAAGGCGAATACACCCAGAATTCCCGAGATGCAGAAGACCGCAAACGACCATTCCGGCGATTCCGACCAGACTATGAGGACTCCTGCCACTATTATCAGAATTATGCCGCTCCACCAGTCAATCATGTCCTGAACGGCGGGCAGAACAAGCAGGAATACCGATAGGATTGCAAGCCCGAATACGGTTCCGTATGCACTTCCGATTGCCGAAAGGCGCACAGCCTCTTCGCCGTGACCCAGCAGGCACAGCCTGTGCGCAGGCAGGACGGAAAGCGCCGTATCCGCGTCGGGAACGCCGAAAAAGGTTCCCGGAACGATATCCAGAAAAGTGTGGACAATAAGGACAGCCACCATGCAGACGGCAAGTCCCGTCTCCCCGTATACCGCAAAAATACCCGTTCCCGCCGATAAAATGAGTCCTGCCGCGGTATTCGAGTGAATCCCGGGGATGAGCCCGCTTATCGTGCCCAGAATTACGCCGATGAAGAGCGGGATTATCACCGGAATTGCGGCAGATATCATATTTCCGGATATTGTCATCACGGAATATAGATATTTTGAAATGCGGCGGATAAGGTAATATTATCATCAGATCGCGCCAAATTGAAATTAATGTTAATTGCCATAACCCGCCTCAAAGAAAAGTCCGGAAAGGACAACGAAATGTGCAGGAAATACGGTCACGAGTGCCGGATCGTATCCCCCATGAAAGCCGAACTCTACCCCGAAAATATACGTGATTTCGTTGCCAAAGCCAATTCCGGAACTTTCGACTGCATATTTTTCACGAGCGCACTTCCGGCGCAGTCAATAACGCCGCTTCTGGACGATACGGGACGAAAAGCGCGTCTTGTAGCAATCGGACCGCAGACGGCAAAGACCGTAAAGAGCTTCGGCGTCGAATGCGAGACGCTTACGTCGTTCTACTCAAACGACTTCACCTCGTATCTGGGGAACTGGATTAAAGGCAAAAATATCGGCATTCCGCGTGCCGATGTCCCGAATCCGAGCCTTATGGAAGGAATAAAGAACGCGGGCGGCGTTGTCTTCGAGACACCGATATATGCACTCATCCCGTCAAAAGAACCGCTTGACTTATCTGGATGCGATGTGATACTGTTTACCAGCGCCAACTCATTTACGTATTCGGTCTGGGACAGAACAAAACCGATTATTGCCGCCGCTATCGGCGAGGTAACCGCCAAAAGGATGAGAGATGACGGGATTACGCCGTCTGTTGTCGGCGACGGTTCGCTTGAGGGGACGTTAAAGGCGCTTAACGGCGTATACAATAATTAAGAAGCAATTTGATGCAATTAAGACAGGCTTTGTGAGACAGAGAGAATACGATGGGAATGCTTGGCGATGCTATGAACGGGGCTGACGGGAACGAAGAAAACCGTGGCTTAAACGGCTTAAGCCCGCAGGTTCAAAAACTCTTGAACTGCGGCATTATCGCGGTGGACAAACCGCAGGGACCCTCGAGCCATCAGGTAACGGCGTGGGTAAAGGAGATTTTCGGCGACAGCGTCGCAAAAATCGGTCACGGCGGCACACTTGACCCAATGGTTTCGGGCGTTCTTATCATAATGCTCGGTCGGGCAGTGCGGCTTGCGCCCGTCATTTTAAAGCACAGAAAAGAGTATATCGCGGTTTTAAGGCTTCATGCCGACGTTACCCCCGAAGCCGTAAGGAAGGTTGCCGAAGAGATGACCGGCCGCGTATATCAGCGACCGCCGCGAAGGAGTGCGGTCCGAAGACAGCTCAGAATCCGCACAATCCACGAGATTGAGGTCCTTGACTGTGCCGACCGTCTCGTTCTGCTCCGTATTGACTGCGAGGCTGGAACTTACATAAGGTCGCTCTGCACCCATATTGCGCTTGCTTTGGGCGTCGGCGGTCAGATGGAGGAGTTAAGGCGGACGAAGTCGGGCGCGGTTACGGACGCGGACGTTCACACTTTGCAGGAGATAAAAGATGCTTTTGTCTTTGCACAGAACGGCAATTCTGAGCCGTTATTATCTATGCTTCTGCCCGTGGAACGCCTTACCGAGCAGATTCCGACCGTGAAGATCCGCGATACCGCCGTTGAAGCGCTCTGTTGCGGCGCTTCCCTCGCAGGAACGGGGGTCATCTCCCGCGAAAATTACAAACGCGATGCTCTGGTCGCGGTTATGACAGAGAAAGACGAACTGGTCTGTATAGGAAGAGCAATCAAATCATCCGAGGAGTATAAGCCCGGCGATACGGGCATTGTCCTCAATTTGGAGGCAGTGATTATGGAAAGAGGAAATTACGAAAAGGGCTGGACAAAGAAAGAGTATTCCGGACCCAAGGTTATTAAGCCGAATTTTAAGAGAGACGAACAGAAAAAAGGCAAATACAATAAGAGCAGGAACGATGCCGACGGCGGTCGCGGATACCGCGAGAGAACCCGCGATAACGAACGCGGATACGGCAAACGCGGCTTTGATGACCGTGATTATGACGAACGCGGTTATGGAGACCGCGGCTACGAGAGGCGCAAATCGGGCAAACACGGCTTCGACGGGCGCGATTACGACGACGACAGTTATGGCGGACGCGAACACGGTTACGGAAGGCACGATTACGGTAAAAAGCACCGTTTCGACGACGATGAGGATTTCGGCGGCAGAAGAGATAAATACAGGGAATACGACCGCAAAGACAGTCGCGACGGCGGAAAACGGGATACCGGACGCGACAGGCAGGAAGGTCGCGGCAGAAATGACTATGATTCCGATTTCTCCGGGCGAAAAGAACGCAGATCCGGAAAACCGCAGTACGATCGCAGGTCATCCGACGACGAGGTCCCGACCGGCCGCGTCCTTTCTAAAGCCGCGGCGTATAAACCGCGAAAAGCCTACGAAACGGGCAAAAAGAGCTATGCTTCCGAGCTTCTCGACCGCCAGTATAAAAGGGAGATTATCCGCGGCACTACCGCCGAGGGTATAGATGCCAGCGAGTATTCGCTCTCCGAGGACTTCGTGTCCAACAAAAACCGCCGCGAGAGCGGAGATTACACCCATTCGGGACATGGGGGGCATGCGGGACATTTCGGACATTCCGCAAAGGGCGATCAAAAACGCCGCAGCTCACAGGATCGCGGTTACGACGTCGACAGAAAAGATAAAGGTAATAAAGGCGGGAAAGGCGGATACCGCCGCGATAATTCGAGGGATTCCGAGCCGTGGTTCTCCAATCCGAATACGCCGAGGGTCAACAACAGAAACGGCTACAAACTGCGCAAATCGGGAAAGAATAAGCCCCGACACGAGTAGCGCCGTTAAACACAACTCATTTTTTGCACCGTACCGGGTGCATTAAATGGATAGAATTAATAAATTCACCGTGCAATAATTAAGAGCACGGTTTTATGCTGAGGTAGTCTAGACCGGTAGGGCGCGGGCCTGGAAAGCCCGTGGGACCTAATGTCCCTCGGGAGTTCAAATCTCCCCCTCAGCGCTTTTAAAATTATGATTCGCGAGTGAAACGCAGGTTTTGAGATCTGCGGCACGTTTTTTTCGATTGCCGTTATCCGCCCGGCAGCGTCAGCTTCGGTCCGATTTTTGCATTTTTTTGCGACAGTCAGGGTCGCTTAACACGCATAAACCATATACAAGTTTATGAAAGCAAAGCAGGATTTACCGGATACCTTTGCAATGCCGCATCAAAACACCCGCACATACCCTGAGAAAAGTTAAACGCGAGGATATTTAAGATAATAAAATAATCCATGAGTATGCTTTACAGAGAGGGTCCCGACGGCGAAAAGCTCTCGGCAATCGGTTTCGGCTGCATGAGACTGCCGCAGAAAGCCGGACTAATCGACGAGAAAGAGGCAATCCGCGAGATTCACCACGCAATCGAGAAGGGAATCAACTATTTTGACACGGCGGTACCTTACCACCTCGGCGCAAGCGAGCCCTTTCTCGGACGTGCCCTCGCGGGAGGACTGCGGGAAAAGGTCAATATCGCGACAAAACTGCCGCACTGGGCGGTTAAAAGCCGCGATGACATGGACGCAATCCTCGACAGACAGCTTGCCAACCTCAGGACCGATCGCATAGACTACTACCTCCTGCACAGCATAGCCGCGGATTCATGGGCGAAACTGAAAAATCTCGGCGTAAAAGATTTCCTGAAAGACGCAAAGCGATGCGGCAAAATACGTCATTACGGCTTCTCGTATCACGGCGATAAACGCTCATTCAAAGAAATACTGGACGATTTCGACTGGGAATTCTGCCAGGTTCAATACAACTACATCGATGCCGACTCGCAGGCGGGAACGGAAGGCATAGAATACGCCGGTCGGAAAGGAATCACCGTAATCGTAATGGAGCCGCTTCACGGCGGCATTCTGGCAAAAAACCTCCCAAAAGAGGTTATTGACATTTTCGATTCGGCGCCCGTAAAGCGGACGCCTGCCGAATGGTCATTCCGCTGGATACTCAACCGACCCGAGATTGCCGTTGTTTTGTCGGGAATGAACTCAATTGAGCAGATCGACGAGAACACGGCAACGGCATCTGACGCATTGCCCAACGCTATATCCGAAGAGGAACTCGCCGTAATCGCGGCCGTAAAAGAAAAATACGCCGAAAAAATCAAAATATCCTGCACGGGATGCCGATACTGCATGCCCTGCCCGTTCCACGTAAATATCCCCGAATGCTTCGCGGCATACAACAACTACCACATGTTCAACCGCAATTTTACGAACAAACTCCAGTATCTCGGCAGAATGGGCGGGGTACTCTCCGATAGGAGCTTTGCCGGCATGTGCAGAAAATGCGGCAAATGCAAAAAAGCCTGCCCGCAGGGGATAGATATTCCCAAAGAACTCGCAAAAGTATCTTCCGAGATGGAGGGTCCGACATTCAAATTTCAGATTTTCTTAATGAAACTCGCAATGCCGCTTCAGGCGAAACTGGCAATGCTCGGTCGAAAACGGAAATAAATACGGTAATTAATACGAAAATTAAAAAAGAAAATTATAATTTAAGCGATTTTCAGTATTCGGGATATCCCTTATACTTGAAATCGTCCGCCTTCTTCTCTTTCGAGAAATAATTGTCGTAGGATTCGACCGCCGTCTCCGCGTAGTCCGATATCTCCGCAAGACAATCCGAGAGGGATGACATCGAGACGTTGTTCAGAATCATACCCGTAATCGTATTGGGATCGAGAGAATTCATGCCGAATTCCTCCGCGATAAAACCCTTCATATTATCCGCCAATCGCGAATTGTAGTCCCTTTCGTTCTTTAAAAACGCACTTTCGCAGATAATGTCCGAAGATTCGTTGATTACATCCCAGTCCGGACGCGGTTTCTCGAACAGAGACTTATACTGCTCGATTTTAAGCCATTCGCCGCCGAAGAAACCGGATACCGCGCTCTTGTGGGCGGCCAGGCAGTCGACAAATTCCCTGAATTCCCTGAAGAAATTACGGTAACTCTCTTTAAATTCCGTAAAAACCTGATCGGCTTTCTCCTTGGCATTCGGAGGATCGGCTATAAAACCGAGAACGGAAGAACCCACAAGCATAGTCGAGCACTTTGTCAGCTCATCGAATGCCGCTTCCGTCCTTGACAGATGCGTAAAAACCGTATCGGGGACTTCTTTTTTCCCGACTCCGTCGGAGTAGAGTTTCTCGTGCACGAGCAGGAAGAACGCCGGCATTGCCGCCATTATCGACATAAAGGAGATAATCCTCATCTTAAAGTAATTGCGGCTTATCGGGCTTAATATTTACCACTTTTACAGGCATACGGAACCATGTGAGACAACCTTACCTGACGTATGAGATCGGATGGAGAATATGTTTCATAAACCCATATACAGTTTATTTAAGATTCGGGGCAAAAAATCACATTCTTGAAATAACCCGCAATCCCCCGACAAAAACGTAAATCAAGACCAAATTGATCATAAAAAGATATCCCGCAATATGAAGAATCCGGCTTAACATACGGCATCATAAAGCATCTTCGGATTGTAAAAGGCTATATAATAACAGGGATTATTCTACATTACCTAAGGAATAAAGAGACAATGACGTTACGTCACTGACTGAACGGGAACGAAAACGAAAACGGCGTAAACGTGAAAAAGGGAGATAACAATGGCAAAACTGAAAGTAAAGAGGATTGACGCGGGGATACAGACAGCGGTCATAAACAAAGAGGATGCCAACCAAATCGGCTTGAAAAACGGCGGCAGAATCAATATTCTCAATGAGGAAAGCGGCAGGTCGATTACCGCATTCATTCAGATCACGGACAACATTATCGGGAAAGGAACAATCGGACTCAGCAGCGGATTTATCAGCCAGCTCGATGCCGATGACAATAAAGAACTCGCGGTTCGCGCCGCGGACAGACCGATATCGCTGGAATACATCCGAAAGAAGATGGACAACGGAAAGCTCACGGAAAATGAGATTAACACGATAATAAGCGACATCACAAACGACGTCCTCTCGGCAGGCGAGACAACCGCGTTTATCACCGCAGTCTACATCAACGGACTTGACACGGACGAGGTCGAATATCTGACCCGTTCCATGGTCAAAAGCGGCGAACAGCTCAAGTTCAATACACACCCGATCGTCGACAAACACTCTATCGGCGGCGTTCCCGGAAATAAGATAACCCTTCTTGTCGTCCCGATCATCGCCGCCGCAGGTCTGAAGATACCCAAGACAAGCTCGCGGGCAATCACCGGCGCCGGCGGCACTGCCGACCTGATGGAAGCACTGGCACCCGTGGAGTTCAAAGCCGCCGACATCGAGCGTATGACCGAGAAGGTCGGCGGCGTCATTGTCTGGGGCGGCGCCACGAACATAGCCCCCGCCGATGACAAGATAATCGTCCACGAATTCCCGCTTAAGATAGACGCACGCGGAATCATGATTGCCAGCGTCATGGCAAAGAAGATCGCCTGCGGAGCCGAGATCGTTGTCATCGACATACCCGTGGGTGCCGAGGCAAAAGTAAAGGATATGGATGATGCCAGAAGACTTGCCCGCCAGTTCATCGAGATAGGAGAGCGCTTCAAGGTAAAGGTCGAATGTGCGATAACGTTCGGCGACACCCCGATAGGACGCGGAATAGGCGTAAACCTCGAGGTCAGGGAGGCGCTCATAGCCCTTGAAGGCAATGTCGAGCAGAACCCCTTCACCCAGAAGAGCCTTACGATGGCAGGGATTGCCTTTGAGATGGCGGGCAGAGTCGAGAAGGGTGAGGGCTACAGGTTCGCCGAAGAAATCCTCAACAGCGGCAAAGCGCTTGCCAAGATGAAAGAGATAATAGCGATTCAGGGCGGCAACCCGAATGTGACCTCAAATGACATTCTGCCTGGCAAATACTCCTTCAATGTGAATGCAAAAGATAGCGGATACATAGTCGGAATCAAGAACCGTGCGCTGATAACGATTGCCAGAACCGCGGGTGCGCCTGCGGACAAAGGTGCGGGCATATACATCCATAAACTCCTCGGCGAGAGAGTCGAGAAGGGCGAGACAATCTATACAATCTACGCCGATAAAGAATGGCGTCTCGGAAAAGCACTTGCCGAGGCAAGAAAATACATGCCCGTAGCCGTTGAGGGTATGCTGCTTGAGAGAATAACTTCCCTCAACTGACTTTTTAAAAAAAAAACTTTTTCAAAAAAATTTCCGCAAAAAATTCAAAAAAAAGATTTATCTCAGTATTCGATATCGTTTACCTTGCTGTTGAAGATCGTTCTCCTTACTCCCTCGACATCGTAGGGCCGATCCACAATCTCGTTCCAGACCTCGATGTTCTTCTGATAATACTCGAAATATCTGTTGTATTCGTCAACGCGGTTCTTATACCTCTGATATGCCGTGTCGTATTCGAGCTGCGTCGAGTAATACTGCTTATAATTGATGAGTTTGTATTTCATCTCTTCGAGCTCGTCATACCAGCCGTCTAGCGTCGTCTTGAAGTAATCAATCCTCTTTTCAATCTTCTTTTTGCTGTCGACGATATATGCGACGTAGTTATACTTGGTATAGGGCATGCCGCCGTCCGAGAGCGGGATTACGAGAACGTCGGTATTCGCGAATGCATCAGGGTAAAGTCCGATGTAATACGGCGTCGTCGCCTCGATATAGAGGTATTTCCTGCCGTCGTCGGCACTGTATGTCGTAAAACCGACATCGCCCTGCGGGACAATCTTGATTCCGCAGACGGCATGACCAAGTTTCGGGAACAGGAGAAGTGCGGTGTCGTAGCCGCTCTTCTCCAGAAGTCCCATGAGGAGCATGCTTTTCTCATCGCAGTCGCCCATGCCGTCATAGATGACTTCGACGGGGAAGCGGGTATTGCCCTCGGGGGAGTTATAGGGTATCTGCTGGACGAAGGTAACCAGATACTCCAGATATTCCTCGTCGCTGAGGCGTTCCGTGATCTTGATATAACGGAGTTGTTTTATGAGAGCGTCGAAGAAATCGCTGTTCTCCATGCCCTCAAAATACGATCTGTAGAACTTGTACTGAACTTCGGGGGACTCCTTTGCGATCTTTCTGCCCAGACTTTTGTCGGCATTGCGTGCGCCCTTGAGCAGCGCCATATCGACATCAATATCGATTGTGAACTGACGATTCTCGAATTTCGTGGTGAAAGTCCTGCGCACGGTCTTGCCCTCGTAAGCGGCGTCGGGAACAAGCACGGGATAGACCTTAGTATCCGCCGTTATATCGGCACCGCCGGCATATGCATTGTTTCCCGTATCGGCGCCCGTTCCAGTGTCCGTGCCCGCAGACGACTGCGCGGTTCCCGCAGATCCGGAATTCTCCGTATTGTCGGGATTGCCCTGCGGCGTGGGACTGCTACCGCTGCCGTCGCCGGCATCGCCCATCTCGTTGCCGATATCACCGTTATTGCCGTTTACGCATCCGCAGACAAGCATGCATGCGGTCAGAAGAAGAAATCCGAGTATTGCCAAAGATATTTTCGAAGATCTTGCGGGAGCCATTCTCTATTTAAGGATGGGTCTTTCTTTTATAGAATTTTTGTGCAGGAAGATAAGGGCAGGTTGCCGCCGCAGTGCTTTATTTATATGGATACAGGTCAAGAATATGTTATGTCAGTCGCAGATACCGCCGAAAAAATAAAAAATATGGAGATTCGCGGCGCCGGAAAGATAGCCCGTTCCGCCGCGGGAGCACTCTCGGAATACTCTGCCGGGATTGCCGCAAAAAACATGCCGCTGAAGGAATATCTGCAAAACATGCACAAAGCCGCGGATATACTGAAAAGCACGCGCCCGACGGCGGTCTCGCTTCCCAATGCCGTCAATATCACCCTACGCGGCATCGACTCCCCGACAATCACAAGCACGGCGGATGCCGACAGCCTCCTTCAAAGGAACGCCTCGGAATTCATCGGGAACTCAAAGCTTGCCATCCAAAATATCGCGGAGATCGGCGCACGCTACATCAAAGACGGCGATACGGTAATGACGCACTGCAACTCGAATGCCGCCATATCCTGCATGCTCAAAGCCCATGAACAGGGCAGGGACTTCGAGGTCTTTGCCACCGAGGTCAGACCGCGCAATCAGGGTTATCTGACCATAAAAACGCTCTCCGATGCCGGAATAAAGACAAACTTCATAGTCGATTCCGCGGTGCGCTACTTCATGAAGAAGGTTTCCCTCGTCATCACGGGCTGCGATGCCGTGACGGTCAACGGCGCCGTTATCAACAAGATAGGGACTTCACAGATAGCTCTCTGCGCACAGGAGGCACGCGTTCCGTTCATCGTCGTCGGCGAGACCTATAAGTTCGCTCCGAAGACCGTCATGGGCGGGCATATCGATATCGAAGAGCGCGATGCCTCCGAGATAATGCCGGCGGAGAAAGCCGCCCTGCTCAAAAACGTCACAATACGCAATCCGGCATTTGACGTGACACCCGCGGAGTATGTCGATTATATCATCACGGAGAAGGGCGCCATTCCCCCCGCGATGGCATATCTTATCATACGCGAACATCTGGGCTGGGAGATTGGCGAGTTTGACACGATACGCAACGGCAAAAGTGATTCGTAAACCGATGAGGAGCGAGATTTCGAGTATGCCGGAGTTCGAATATGTCTGAGTATTTTATCGGCGACGTTGTCCTTGCACCAGTTTATCTGGGTGCCGGCAGCGAACTTAAAGTCCGTCCCGCCGTCGTAATGGGTGACAGCGGCAGGGACACGGTAAAAATCTGCCCGATTACAAGCCGCACTCCGCGTGAGGGTCCCGTAATCACCGTAGAACTCGATGACTTCGAGAAAGGGGGCTTAAGTCTCTTTGAGGAGAGTTATCTGATAGTCTCCGGTATTTTCACCGTGCGCAAAACCGAGATTGTCGGCAAGAAGGGCAAACTCAGCGGCGAAAAGATAGCGGAGATTCGCAGCGCCGTGAAAAACCGGTAAAACCGATAAAACAGGTAAAACAAAAATACAGAGGATTTCTTAAAAATATTGATGCCTTTTTTTACGACAGTGTTTTGATTATTTTGATTTTTTTGCTTATTTTGCTTATTTTGCTTATTTTGATTATTCGGAATCGGGGATATAAAACGCCGAACTGTCCATCTCGAGTTCTTCGACGATACTCTCCACATAGGAGATGCCGTGCCGGTTCAGACGCCATTTCATGCCCGACATGGTGGATTCGTCGATGAGGTAGTTCTTTTCCGTGAGTTCCTCGACACCCGACATTATCTCATTCTTCGGAATCGAACATTTGTGCTCTATATCCTGTCTCAGAACGCTCTTTCTTCCTTCATCGCCCATGAAGTAAAGTGCCATCACAATCTTGTCCTGCCTCTTCTTCTCGGGCGGGACATTCTTCTTCCCGAAATGCCTGTCGTAATGTTCAAAGGCCGATTTTGCTGTCTTAATTACCAAAATAATCACCTTGGGGTATAACTACCCGCCGTTGCACATATCCTATATTAATTTTAATCAAAAGATAATATGACTTTGCAAATTTTTACCGCACATTCGCGGTCAGCGTATCGCTCGTGCGGCTCGCTCATGCGACTCTTCTACTCGGGTATCTGCATGAACTTGGGGTAGGTTATATTCCATCTGATGGCGGCGACGCGGATAACAAAGACCGTAAGTATGCCTATGCCCGCGTTTATGAGTCCGAGCTGCGGGACGAAACACAGCAGAGTCACATAGACGATGCCGCCTGTGAATATCGGCGTTGCATACATCTCTTTCTTGAGAAGCAGATTCGGGCGGTCCGCAAGGACATCACGGATGATACTTCCGGCGATACCGGTGATCAGACCCATCGTCACCGCAACCTCGGCACCGTATCCGAGCGCCAGCGTCTTGTCTATGGCTTCGACGTTGAAGAGCGCAACTCCGAGGGCATCGAAGTGCAGCAGCGGCTTATAGGTCTTCCAGAACTGTTCCTGTAGGTAGAATGCCGCGATTGCCGCAATTATCGCGATATAGACATATGAGAAGTTCTCGACCCAGAACACCGGCGCATCGAGTATGATGTCACGTATGGTTCCGCCTCCGAAAGCCGTGATTAGCGCCAGAACAACGATTCCGAAGAGATCCATGCCTTTCTTTGCACCCGCCAGCACACCCGTAACGGCAAATACGGCTATGCCTATCGAATTTATGATGAAATCGGCGGGAAGTGAGGCAACCGTTGTATTAAAGGCGGCGGACAGCATTCTATCACATTTTTAAACGCTATTACTTTTTAACGCTATTACTTTTAACGCTATTACTTCTTTTTAACTCCATGGCATTTAGGATTTCGGCACATTTTGAACACTACCGTATTTTGAAACCAGACACCCTTTTGAATCACGTTGCACTTTGAAACCCTATCGCATTTCGAAAAACTTTGGGGCGGGTGGGCGGGGACAGAGGTATCAGGATAAAGGGGACAGCAGTATCGGGATAAGGGGAACAGCAGTATCAGGATAAAGGGGACAGAGGTATCAGGATAAAGGGGACAGAGATATCGGAAACAGGGGATGGTGCGGGAATGAGAATATAGTTATCGGGAAAAGGGAAAAATAACGGGGAAAACAAAAATATTCAGATAAATTCCTTCTTCAGCATGTAAAGTCCGAGAGTTATCGCGATACTCAGAGAGAGGAGGAACAGGGCAACGGTCATCATCGGGCTTTCCTGAAACGGAAGCGGGACGTTCATGCCGAAGAAACTTGCAATCATCGTCGGAATCGAGAGGATAATCGTCACGGATGCGAGGATCTTCATTATCCTGTTCATATTGTTGTTGATGATTGAGGCAAAAGCGTCCATCATGCCGGAAAGGATATTGGAGTAGATGTTTGCCATCTCGATTGCCTGTTTATTCTCGATGATTACGTCTTCGAGCAGGTCGGCATCATCCTCATACATCTTTATCTGCTTAAATTTCATTATCTTCTCGAGGACAACCTCGTTTGCCTTGAGCGATGTTGAGAAATAGACCAGACTCTTCTCGATGCCGAGGAGCTCAATCAGTTCCTTATTCTTCATGGACTTGTGGAGCGAGTCCTCGACGGCGTTGGTCTTTCTGTCGATTGAGCGAAGATAGCGCAGGAAATACTGAGAATTCTTGTAAAGCACCTGAAGCAGAAACCGCGTGCGTTTGAGGGTGTTGCACCCCGCAATTCTGCCGTTTCTGAAATCGTCGATGACGACGTTGTTCCGCAGGCATACGGTCACGATATAGTCCTCGTTTATGAGAATGCCCAGCGGAATCGTGGAATAAATTTTGTCGTCGCCGTCGGCGATGATCTCGGGAAGGTCGATTAAGATAAGGGTGTTGCCGTTATCGGACTCGATACGCGGGCTTTCCTCTTCATCGAGAGCGGCTTTGAGATATTCCGCCGGAAATCCGGTAACTTCCGATATCTCCGCGAGTTCGTCATCGTTCGGCGAACTCAGGTTAATCCATGCGCCTTTCTCCGCACTGCCGCATAACTGTAAAGTATCGGACGTGCCGTTCTTCCTTGTTGTATATATCTCCATCATTCGGGTCACATTGACGGATAACCGATATCCTGTCTATAAGCACTGAAAGATATTATTTCTGCCGCAATACGCTTTCGCGGGCGGAAATACACGAAGGACACAATCCCTCCCATCCGCCTGTGCCCGTGCCCTTATCTGCGCACGCAGATCACCCGCGGATATCCGCACAGATATCCCGAATAACGCGGAGATCCCAACCGATATATAATGCCGTTGATGAGAATTATATATATTTCATTAAAACAAACAAGTACAGACTGGAGTTGGGATTTCTGGTAGAAGCAAAAAAAGGTAAACCACAGGAGGAAGAAGAGGAGGATGTCATAGTCCGCGTCAGACTTCCTAACAAAAAGAACAGAGAGCAGTTTGCGACCGCTGATTTGATGCTCGGCGCCAATCACATCCGTGTGAGAAGCTATGACGGAGTTACCCGTGTGGGCAGAATCAAGGGTAAGATCAAGAAAAGAGTCTGGATTCGCGAAGGTGATGTCCTCGTTGTCGTTCCGTGGGACTTCCAGGACGACAAGTGCGACATTATTTACAGATATACAAAGCCGCAGGTCGAGTGGCTTATGAAGAACAACTACCTGTAAATCTCCAAAATATTCTTTTTTTCAGACGTTTCTTTCCGCATTCTTTCTGACATTCGTTGTGTGATATCTCATTCGTTACGCGATATGTATTCGTTACCTGCATGCGCATGCTTCGCTTACTCATACGCAGATGCATATCCGAAAAAAGAGTTATGATAATCAGTAATACCCGATAAAATCGCTGCAAAAAATGATTTAAGCGTCGGAAGCCTCGGTTCCGCAACCGCCGTCGGTTCTTATCATACCGCAGATTTTGCAGATTCTTTTGTTGACGCTTACTTCGGCGCCGGAATTGAGGTCGTCGGCGATGTGCTTGATCTCTTCCTTGATGTCTTCGTCGAATTCTATCCTGTATCCACGCTTCTTCGAGCGGTACTGGGATACGGCTGAGGGCGCTATGTCAAGCATCCTCGCTATCTCGAGGTTGCTCACTCCCATATTTCCGAGTTCGGTCGCAATCGATGCTCTTATTGCCGGGATTACATCCCAGACTATCTGTTGACACGGTAACTGCATGATTATCACAATCTATTTATCATTATGAATCGTATGATCAATATTCACAATTGTGAATAGTTATTTGTTCATCTAATATTTAGAGATTATGCTACAGGAAATGATTCGGAAGATGAAGATAAAGATTAAATTTTTTGCAAGATTCACGGAGATCTTCGGCAAAGAAGCAATATTCGAATACGAATCCGGAGAGACCAACAGCCTTAAGGACGCGGTCGGCGCTTTCTGCCGAAGGTATCCCGATAAATACGGCGAAGTATTCACGAAGGACGGCGAATTTCAGGACTATGTGCTCATCATGCACAACCTCGAAAGGATCGACCGCGATGATGCGGGCGCTGTAAAACTTGCCGACGGCGACGAGATAGCCATATATCCGCCGGTTGCGGGGGGATAACATGCCGGTCCGAATCACAAAGGATGACGTCGATATCGCAAAACTGGTTGAAGAGAGCAAGAAGGAGAGCATGGGCGCGATTGTGGTCTTCGACGGCATTGTCCGCAACGACGGAATCGACAAAATAGAACTCTCCGCATATATCGAGGGGGCTACAAAGGAGATAGAAGACATCGTCGCCGATGCGGAGAAGAAGTTCAACCTGCTGAGCGTCGAGGTCATTCACAGAATCGGCGTCCTCGACGTCGGCGACAATATCCTCATCATCGTAATCGGCGCGGGACACCGCAAAGAGGCATTCGGCGGCTGCGAATACATACTCGAAGAGATAAAGACGCGTGCGCCCATCTGGAAGAAAGAGCACCTCAAAGACGGCTCGCGCTGGGTAGAGCAGTGATTCCGTGCAATTCGGTGCATAACAAAGACGGTGCATAACAAAGAGCAGTGCAAAGCATTGATATGCGGCAATACTTTGCACAATATGCACAATAAAATGCAAAATTAAAAATAATGACTTAATGAGATTGTAATCGGACAATCTCCTGTTTTTTTGATTCTCTTGATTCTTTGATTCTTTGATTTTTGGTTTTTAAATTTTGATATCGGTGAACTTTTCTGGATTTTCTTTATTTTCTTGATTTTATTGTGATTCGTGACAGTGCTTCTTGTGACCGGGTTTCTCTTCCCACGGCTCAAGACCCTGTTTGACGCGATAGTCATTGATTGCCCTGTGAATCGCATCCTCGGCAAGCACCGAACAGTGAACCTTCTGCGGCGGCAGCCCGTCCAGTGCCTGCGCAACCGCCTTGTTCGAGAGTTCCCACGCTTCTTCGAGGGTCTTGCCCATTATCATCTCGGTCGCCATGCTGCTGGACGCTATCGCGGCACCGCAGCCGAAGGTCTGGAACTTGACATCCGCTATCCTGTTGTCCGCGACCTTGATGTATATCTTCATGATATCGCCGCACTGCGGATTTCCTTCCACGCCTATGCCGTCGGGGTTCTCGAGTATGCCCTGATTTCGCGGGTTCTCAAAGTGATCCATTACTTTCTCGCTGTAATCCATTTTTTACTCCTTTTTAGATCTGAATCTGAAATTAAATTCCTGACTTTCTTTCCTGATTACCTTTACGGATTTTCAGTATTTTCTCAGCTCATCCGGTGTCAGCGGGGACATGTTCCTCAGTTTCTGAACGATATCCTTAACCGCGTCAATCACGATATCGACATCCTCCTGCGTGTTCATCTCGCCGAGCGTAAGCCTCAGAGAGCCGTGAACGACCTCGTGCGGAATGCCGCAGGCGGTCAGGACATGCGAAGGCTCAAGCGACGCCGAGTTACAGGCGCTTCCGGTGGATGCGCAGATACCTCTTCTGTTGAGCATGAGCAGGATGGACTCGCCTTCGATGTATTCGAAGATGACATTGACGTTATTCGGCAGGCGCTTTGTCGGATGACCGTTCAGACGCGACTTCGGTATAGTCAGAAGACCGTCGACAAGGCGTTTTCTGAGAGCGTCAAGCCTCTTTGTTGTCGCATCCATCTCCTTTACCGAAAGTTCGAGCGCAAGTCCGATACCCACGATGCCGGCGACATTTTCCGTGCCCGCACGCCTCTTTCTCTCCTGATCGCCGCCGTGCATGAGCGAATCGAGTTTAACCCTCTTTCCGATATAGAGAACACCCGTTCCCTTGGGTCCGTTGAACTTGTGCCCCGAGATTGAGAGCATATCGATGTTCATTGCCTTGACGTCAATCGGGACATGTCCCGCCGCCTGAACGGCGTCGGTGTGGAAGAGTACGTTGTGCTCGCGGGCAATCTTACCGATCTCGGCAATCGGCTGAATAGTGCCTATCTCGTTGTTCGCGAACATTATCGTAATAAGAATAGTATCGGGGCGGATTGCGGCTTCGACGTCTTTGGGGTTTACCATGCCGAATTCGTCGACGGGGAGGTATGTAACCTCGAAACCCTGCTTCTCGAGCCACTGACATGTGTAAAGAACGGCATGATGCTCGATGGCGCTCGTGATGATGTGTTTGCCCTTGTCGCGGTTGGCAAACGCCGTTCCCTTGATTGCCCAGTTATCCGATTCCGTGCCGCAGCTCGTGAAATAAATCTCCTTGTCTTCGGCATTCAGCGCACGTGCCACGCGGCTTCTCGCGATTGCGACGGCTTCGCGGTTGATCTTCGCGATATCATACAATGAGGACGGATTTCCGAAATTCTCCCTCATATAAGGTATCATTGCGTCCACAACCTCCTGTCGCACGGGCGTTGTCGCCGCATTGTCCATGTATATTATGTGACTCTCTGTCATTGTATCACCTGTAAATTATCTTCTGTCAATTGTCTTTTTTGACTGAATCCTGTTTTATATCTGTCTGATGATTTTATTCCGATTATTACATTTATTACAATACTTCACGATATAGCGGTTCGTTTCGTTATTGTTTTCTTCTTTTTTGTTTTCTTTTTTATGCAAGCTCCTCTTTCTTCAGCGGACTGCGACAGTACGGGCAGTGGCAGTTGAAGTCCGAGGTCTTGTTGGTCTTCGGACATATCGTCATGGAAAGGTCGGCGAGCGGATGACCCTTGCTCTTCATCTCGAACTCCTTGTACCACCCGAATGCCGCCCGCGTTACCTCAAGACCTTCGTCCTTCAGTGCCTCCTCAAGACTCTTGAGAATCTCAAGCGAGCGTTTCGGCGACGCAAGGCCGCTGGAGAGATGCGCATACGGGTAGATCATGACCCTCCTGCACTTAATCTTGTCCAGCCGCTTTAAGATGTTTTCAACCGCGCTCTTTACCACTTCTTCGGGACAGAATTCGTCGTTTAACTCAACACAGGTCAGAAGAACAACGCCTTCCGTCATGCTGCCTTCCCTGCCGGCATCCTCATCGAGCGGCTCGGCGAACTTCGTTTTGCTTACCGCACGATATTTCATGCTGTCGACATGAATCGATACAATTCTCAATTCAGACTACCCTCTTTCACTTGAATTAGATCTGTGAATCACAATTGTGAATAATAGTATTTAACAATTGTGAACTTTAATATATCGATCCGTGCGATCCGTATAAATCACGCACCCGCCCGAAAAGGCGCACGGGGTCACATATCTTCGACGGTAATCGTGTAAGTCTTGACTACAAGGCGTTTTACGTTGTCGAATACGTATTTCGTGCCCGATTTTTTGAAACCGCCGCCGGCGAGACATCCCGCGATGCCGCCAGTGAGGTAGTTCTCCCAGCCTTTCGAGAGATCGTTTTCGCGGTCGGGGATATACTCAAGCGAAATTGTCTGTGCTCCGAGCGGCGCATGCCCGCCCCGTGCCGTCACGTAATCCTCGTCCGCGATCTCGGGCGCGGTCGTCATGCTCAGGCGGACATCGCGGATGCCGCCCGACGAATAACGCCGTTCGCCTTCCAGTTTTGTAAGTACGATGACGAGGGTGCCGCTGTTTTCGCCGTCGTCGGCATCGAAATACCATCGCGGCTCCGCAGCCATGAGCGAGCCTGCCGCGCCTTTCTCTCTCTTAAGAACGGCGCCGTTCTCAAGCGAAAATACCGCCGTTCCCCCGCCCGTCACCGCGTTCAGACTGTAGCGCAGTTCCCCCGATTTGAAATCGCGGGTCACGTAACCGCCGCCGGATGCCTGCGGATACTCCAGCACGAACTTATCCGCGGAATCCGCCGCAGGGATGAGTTCAAGGCTTCCGCCGGCGATTCTGACGGTTGTCTCGCGATACGGCACATTGCCGAAGGTCAGCGCCCTGAGATCGTTCCTGAGCGTGAGCATGGTCTGCTCCGCGGAGATTTCATCGGCATGAGCCTGCGACTGGAGAAGGAGCGGATAGGCGTATACGGTTATCATAGCAATTCCGATTACCGTAATCGTGAATATGAGGATGTAGCCTATCGCTTCCGATACGGCATCTTCGCACGTTCTGCCCGCGTTATTCGTGTTGCCCGTGCTATTCACGGTTTGCAAAACTGCCCGTTTCGGCTTATCTTTCCGTTCCATATCCGCTCAACTCCCTCCCGAATCGTATTCGAGAACATACCCGTAACCCGTGAAATTTCCTTTGAGAACGCCGTCATCACCGCCGATTACGGGCACAGAGCAGGTCACGTGCCCGTCGCCGACCGCGATACTGCGCAGATCTCCGTCGCTGCCGGCAATTTCGGGAACGAAACTGACATTAAAGCTCTTTCCCGCGACTTCCCACGGAATATCCAATCGCGTGACAATCCTTCCCGATTCGGGTGCGAGCATCTCCATATCGACTATTCTCGCGCTCAGCCTCTCGCCGGTATCGAGATATGAATTATATCGCAGCGTATCCGAAGGTCCTTCAATGAACAGATGATTTACGGTCAGAACCGTAATTATCAGCATAACCATCAGTATGCCGGTGATGACGATGTATTCGACGGCGGTGATGACCGCTTCTTCGTTCTCAAAGCTTCTTCGGCAGGAGGTATGTCCCGTCATATTCCGTAACTCCGTTGTTGTAATGCACGGTTAATTCCGCGTAAACGTATTCCGCATCCGCATATCTGCCGTATGTGAGGTTTGCTTCAACGACCGCGCCGTCCCTTGCCATAGCAAGTTTTCGTATTGCATCCAGTTTTGCCTCGAAAGCCGATTCCGATTCGGAATCTGAATCGAATTCGGAGTCCGATTTGACCGCGGCATCGGTCAGCTCCTCCTGAATATCCCTTATCTGACTCTTTGGAAACTCCATGACCGATTCCGAGGGAGTCTGAACCGCAGCTGCCGAAAGGTTGAGCAGGATTGCCAGAAAGATTATCGCAAGACTTACGATAAAACCCATAAGCAGTATCCACTCGGCGCTGTCGTCCGTTTTCTTCATCTTTGACCACACAGTTGCCATAGCTACTCCCTCCAGAGCAGAACCTCAAGTCTTACTGCGGTATCCGAAGAACTCTGCCCGATAAGCCCCCAGTCGTCCGCCGCGACATACCTTGCACAGCATACCGACGGGTTTCTGCCCGTGTTGTCGCCGTAATTCGCGAAAGGCAACCGGATTACCTCACCCGAGTCGTCGACGCAGTATATCGCCGCGGAATAGCGCAGTGTGTCCGCGTTTATCGTCGCTCCCGTGCTTTTTCGCAGGTAATTCATGAAAGTGGCATTGAACGCGGCGCCCGCCTGCGAATTTGCGACAGGACCGCGATTCGGGCTCGCATTATACACGACGGACTCCAGATACACCGTGCCCCCGTTGCCGTCGGGGACATCCATCATATGGAGAAGGTCGTCGCCGATCTGCTTTAACTGCATCTCGGAGACGTGCATATCGGCGTTTGCCGGCAGAATAACCATTCCCAAAGCCAGATATGCGGCAGTGATCATGATTGCCGCCGCAATCAGACCTTCCATGGCGAAGAGCTGACCGCATTCGCGGTCGTAAAGTGTCGATTTTGACACCTTTACCATATACAGACCTCCAGAACGCCGTCGGTCAGATGCGGGGGAATCAAATACGGCGAATCATAGTCATAATCCGTCTCCCCCTGAATGAAACGGTATTCGCCGTCCGTGAGGCAGGTATATCTCATGTTAAACCGAATCTCGAGTTTTGAGTAGGAATTAGGGGAATACATCGCGTTCGGATAGAGTACGAACTCCAGAACCCCCGCATCCTTTATCTGTATCTTCGAGCCGGTTTCAACCGGCATTCCGTCAACCGTGCAGATATATGGCTTATTCGACATATTATACGGTTCATTACCGCCGTTTTGCGGCACTGCAACCTCATCGCCGTCTGCGAAAAGCCCGACACTCTCGATTACCGCCGAAGATATGCCGTCCTGAACGCCGAGAACCGTGTTTATGCCGTCGATTACGATAACCGCCCTCTCTGTCTTCGGGTCAATCCTGTATGCGGGCGTGACCGACCTGTCGGAGAGGTTCGCATGGGAGAGGATGAACGAGGTTGTGTTCCTATATATGTATTCATCCGCACCTTCGGGCAGTTCTATGGTTACGCCATCGCAGGTGAGATCTTCGGCGGGAACAACCAGCCTGCCCGCATCCTTTACCTTAACATAGCGCTTGGAAAACCCGTATCCGGCGTCAGGCACGCGGTCGCCGATATACAAAGTCTCTTTGCCGTCCTCTCTGAACGAGATATTGAAGTTGCGGTGGCGCTCTCCGAAAATAAGTTTCGCGCGATACTCATCGGCGGTCAGGTTGAAATACGCGGGAACGTTAAAAAAACGCTCAATCTTTTCGGGCGAGAGGATATTCGGAGTCTCTTTCGAGACGGCAAGACCAAGTCTGACAATGTTTTCACGGCACATAGGGGGCTGCTGCTCCCACGGTATGCCGTCGGAAGAGATACCCGAATCTTCGGCAAGGATGACGCCGGTACGATATGCCGTCATGTCGCGGTCGGAGTCCGCGGATGAACTCTGGATATTGACGTAAACTCCCGGCAGCATGCTGATTACGACTATGAATGCCGCCAGAAAAACGGTAAACCCCACGATAAAATCAAGAGAGATCAGACCCGAATCATCCTTCATCATATCGGAAATGTCTGACCCCTCTTTTTCTGTCGTTTATTGAAATAAAAGAATTATTGTATTTATGATTCTATTTATGATTTTATTGATGATCTGTATAGATCTCCGTCACTCAAGCGTGTGAATCACAAGACCCGAGAGAACCTTCGGCTCGAACCATGTGGACTTCGGCGGCATTATCTCGCCGCGGTCGGCGACATCGAGGACGGTTCCGACGCTTACGGGCTGAATCGAGAATGCGGCAATGTATTCGCCCGCGTCCACGAGTCTTTCGAGCTCGGATATCGGATATGAGCCGCCCATGAAATCAAGCCTCTTATCGCCGCGCGGGTCTTTTATTCCGAGCATGCCGTCAAGAACCCTCTCCTGAAGATCCGAGACATCGAGGGACTCGATAATCTTCTCAGGCGCCTTCACGGGCGCGGTCAGCTCATACCATCTGCCGCCGATATACATGTGGAAGATGTGAAGCGGCTTATCTGCGGTCGCAACGGTCTTGGGAACAATCCGCGACTTTGTCCTGTCGGGGTTGTCATACGGCGTCACGGTATACCTCTCTTTGAGGGCGGCGATGAAGGATTCCTCGCTGTATTTTCCCAAATCGGCGAGCAGACGCGAGTATCCGTGAATCTTTACGGTGTTCTCCGCGAAGATTACCGCCATGAAACGTTCCGACTCTTCCGTGTCCCTGCCCTCTTTTCTGCGCCTCTGTGCGACATTGACCGAGGATTTTGCCCTGTGGTGACCGTCGGCGATATAGAGAGTGTCTATTCCCTTAAAGGTCTCGGTGAGCTTTCTTATGACCGCCTCATCGCTGATCCTGAAGATCTCGTGCTTAACGCCGGTATCGCCTGTGGCGGTGCCGTCGGCGACCTTCCCTTTGATAAGAGAACAAATGTATTCGGAGATTTTTGCGACATCGCGGTAGAGAAGGATGACAAGCCCCGTATTTGCGTTTGTGACGTCGATATGGTTCGTTCTGTCCTCCTCCTTGTCGTAGCGGGTGAGTTCGTGACGGCGGATTTTATTATCCTCGTAGTCCTTTACCGAGACGTCGGCGACAAAACCCGTGTAGACGGCATGCCCGTAGTCCGCACGGTATACGTATATCGAAGGGCTGTCGTCGCGGACGAAGACACCCGAATCAATCATCTCCTCAAAGGTTTTTTTCGCGGCGGCGTAGACCTTCGGGTCTTTCGGGTCGAGATCGGGCATTATCGAGTCGGGTCTGGTGACCCGCATGAACGACTGCGGATGCTTTTCTATGCACTCGCGGGCTTCCTTTGCGGTCACAACGTCGTAAGGGACGCATGCGACCGCCTCTGCTTTCTCTTTTATCGGACGGAGTGCGGGAAAACTGTATATGTTTACCATTGTCTCACCATATCTTCTCTTGACTTCCGGGAATCCCGTGAGAGATTCCCGCCTGAGATTTATGTGATATTTATTTCTCATTACGACTAATATGCATATCCGAGTTCGGTCTGCCGCGGCAGGCCTCGGAGATATTCGGCGGGCTTGATAGCGGTGTCAGACGGTATCATAATAAGACGGGTCGAGATGAAGGATATTCCGACAATAGCGGCGATGGAAAAGGAATACTTCAGGAACCCGTGGGACGAGAAGGGCTTCATGGACGCACTCTTCTATTACCCTGGGACATTCTTTGCCGCCGATCTCTGCGGACGGATTGTGGGCTTCGTCTGCGCCGGCATCGAGGACGGCGGCAGCACAATCTACGGCCATATCATGAATATCGCGGTTGCGCCCGAGTTCCGCGGTAGAGGCATAGGCGGGCGTCTGATTCAGCGTGTGGAATACGAATGCGCCGTCCTCGGTGCCGAAGGTCTCCAGCTTGAAGTAAGAGTCTCGAATATCACGGCACAGCGCATCTATCAGAAAATGGGCTTCTCGCAGGTCTTTGTCATCGGCGGCTACTACCCCGACGGCGAAGATGCGATTATAATGCTGAAAAATTTTGATTATTGTGAATGAGTTTTTTTACGCTTTGACGCATTATTAACTGTTTTATCGAATTTTTAGACTTTGCACTTTTTTAATAATCCGATTATCTGCCGAGCGTCTTGTGTGCGCGTGCGAGGTGACCCGCGCCGAGAGCGCCGATAAGCGAGAGTTCGCCGGCAAGAACCGCGGATGCGATTATCTCGGCAAGCTTCTTCGAGTTATCGCCGGACTTCTCACCGCCGCCCGCACAGCCGAGGAGAGAGAGGCATTCGTGCTGGGTATCCAGACCCGTTCCGCCGCCTATGGTGCCGACCTGAAGCGAGGGGAGCGTAACCGCGACATAGACGCCGCCTTCGACCAGATCGACCGTCGTTATGGTATTCGATCCTTCCACGACATGTGCGGGGTCCTGACCGCATGCGAGGAACATGGCGGCGATGACGTTTGCGGCATGGGCATTGAATCCCAGTGCGCCGGCACGTGCCGAACCTTCGAGATTCTTGCGATTGTTGACCTCCATCATGGTCTTTGCATCCGTCTTGAAGATATCCCTTACCATATCGTCGGAGAGGAATACGCCGGCGGCAACGGTCTTTCCGCGTCCCATTACAAGGTTTACCGCCGCGGGTTTCTTGTCGCAGCAGAGGTTGCCCGAGAGGGCGACGAGGACGGCGCCGGTCTTCTCCGCGATTATCTCCGCTATCTTCTCGGAGGCGATGGTCACCATGTTCATGCCCATGGCGTCGCCGGTGAAGAACTCGATTCTAGTGTAAACGCTCGTTCCGACTATGAAGCATGTGATATCGGTGAGCTTTCCGTGCGAAGTCGTAGATTCGGCGGCGGCTTTGAGCTCATCGCGGTGGGTCTCCACCCAGCGTATAATATCCATGGCGTGTGCGACGGACTTTGCCGCAAATACGGGCGCTCTTGTCATGCCGTCACGCTGAATCCTCACATCGGCGCCGCCCGCCTTCGTGATTGCCTTGCAGCCGCGGTTAATCGAGGCGATGAGTGCGCCTTCCGTGGTCGCAAGCGGGATATAGAATTCGCCGTCTGCGTATTCGCCGTTGACCTTCAGTTTTCCCGCGACTCCGAGGGGAATCTGAACGGCGCCTATCATATTCTCGCAGTTCTTCTTTGCCGCCCTCTCCGTCGACATTGAGTAGCTGCCCGCGGTCTTAAAGGAATTGCCGGTCTCCTCTTCGATAAATGCGCGTCTTATCGCGACTGCCCTGTCGGTGTCCTCAACCTCACTTTCAATGGCATGCATCTTCAGACTGCCGTCTCTGAGCCTCTCGATATACTCTTTCATTATCTAACTATTTGTTCTATCAGATACTATATTATGACGGTTAAACGGTTCATGACGGTCGGTCAGTGGGGAATTAAAGTTCCGAAATCAAAAGGCGAGAGTTTCAGAAGGTATCTTCTCGGAAGCGGCGGGTGGTGCCCGAATCTGAAACCCGTCGCCGACGGCGATTTTCTGATATTTCCGATAGTCTCGGATGAGATTGCCTTACCAGATGAGTTGGGCTGCGATTACGATATCGGCAGATACGAATTCGAGTCGCGTGAACGCAGCCGCGAGCCTGCCCGCCACGAACTCATCGGCGGCATAGCGATTATGCAGGACGACGATCCTGCCGAGGCAGAATATCTCTTAAAGTCGCGGCCGTCAATCCACACCGTCCTCCACTGCGAGAGCCCCGTCTTCGGGGAATACAGGATAAAGAAATTCAAGGTCCTCGCGGGCGTTGAAACGACCCGCACAAGCTATATCGAATACAATAACCGTTTCACAATCGATCTTGCGGTTGCATACTTCTCCGCACGTCTCGCAAACGAGCGGCAACGGGTTTTGGGGCTGATGAAAGAGGGCGAGCGTGTTCTGGACATGTTCACGGGCGTAGGTCCCTTCCCGATTGCGCTCTCGAAGAAGGCCTCGGTCATATATGCCGGGGACATAAACCCGGGCGCGGTCGGACTCCTCTGCGAAAATCTGCGCATTAACCGCGCCGATAACGTAATACCCATGCTTGCCGATGCTCTCGACCTCGGGGAGTATCTTGCGCCGCACTCGTTTGACAGGATAATCATGAACCTCCCCATGACCTCGACGGCGTTTCTCAAGACGGCGTTTTCGCTTGCGAAGACCGGCGGCGTTATCCATTATTATACCCTGCAGTCCGAAAAGGGCGAGATGCTTCCCGTTCTGCGGGAATTTACGTCGGGAAGGATAGACGAGAAGATTGTGCGATCCTATTCGCCGACCCAGCACCATGCGGTCTACGACATCGTCTGCGAATGATTTTCGGATTGAGTTTTTCCGATTGTAAAGGCGTCAACCTATTTATTGCAGTAAATATCATTCTTATCCATGGCATCACCAATTCTGGCAGTTATTCTGTCATTTTTCATACCCGGACTCGGTCAGTTCTATACGGGGCAGTTCCTGAAGGCGGTCGGATTTTTCATTGCATCCATCGGCTTGGCACATCTGTCGTCATACATTTACATGCCGTTATTTACCACTGGCACATTACCTTCGTTATCGAACAATATTATTCCGCTCATTGCCTTCATCGGCTATTTCGCTTTATGGATCTACAGCATGTATGACGCGTATTGTGCGGCAAAATCCAAATGATTTTTTATTCTAATTCAGCAAACTTTTTATTTATATAAAATCAGTTTTTAGTTATGGCATCGGCAATTCTGGCAGCAATACTTTCATTCTTCATCCCCGGACTCGGTCAGTTCTATACGGGACAGTTCCTGAAGGCGGTCGGATTATTCGTTCTGATTCTGTTTTTAGGGCATATGGCATGCACATTATATTTAACGGGCACATTCATGTCATATTCGCCGGGCAGAGGCTTTGCGTTTCTTGCATTTATGATCTATTTATTCCTGTGGGTATACGGCATGTATGACGCTTACTGTGCGGCAAAATCCCGCTGATTTTTGTTTAACTCTTCTTTTGAGAACATGGTTCGAGAACCGGTTTTGAGAAACTTTTTATTATAAGAAAACATTTTTCTCTTATGGCATCAGCAATTCTGGCAGTAATTCTGTCATTTTTCATACCGGGACTTGGTCAGTTCTATACGGGACAGTTCCTGAAGGCTGTATTTTTATTCGTCTTATGGGTAATATTCGGAGGTATTACACTGTTTTCAAGCGTCTCACTGCTTGTGGGTCTGCCGATAATTTCTCTGATACCGCTCGTAATATGCATATTCATATGGCTTTACAGTATGTACGATGCGTTCTGTGCGGCATCGAGATAACAACTTTTTTCCGTTTTTTTATTTTGCGCCATTATCGAACGATTTCATCTTTGAAAATTCCGAAAATTTTCAAAAAATAATTCAAAAAAATTCAAAACAGGATTCAAAACAAGATACAAAACGGGAAAACAGCGGGCCCAAGGGGATTTGAACCCCCGACCACCTGATTAAAAGTCAGGCGCTCTGCCTAACTGAGCTATAGGCCCAAACGCACTCGATTGGTGTAAAAATACATTACCATGTTGTTATTGCTGATAATTAAACATATCCAATTGAAACGTCACGGCAGAATACGGGCGAATATCAAAGATTAAACAGGAAATAAGTGCGAGGAGAGGGAGTCGAACCCGCGAACCACTAAGGACCCGATCTTGAGTCGGGCGCCGTTGACCACTTGGCTATCCTCGCATGAGATACGATACAAAATCGTCCCTGTAATATTTGCGGTCGGTAAATTTAAAGAATAGCATTAAGGGATAATTTCAAAAAGAATTCGGGGGTTTTTCCGCATCCGCGGAATCGCAACGGTAAACGCGGCTGTGGCGGGTAAAATGTCGCAGGTTTTTCCGCATCCGCGGAATCGCAACATCGCGGCATAGCCGCATCGCATCCAACGCACCGCCGTGTCACATGAAACTCGAGAGATCCAGCTGTTCCTGCGGCGGCTCGCCGAAGGTCGACTTTATGAAGAGATTGAGCACCTCGACCCTCTGCCTCGTATACTCCGAGATATCATACTCCTCGCACATGCGGATGGAAGGCTCAAGATACTTCTTGATTGAACCCTCGTAGATTGTCGCATTCAGTGAATTGCCGCATACCGTGCACTTTCCCGCCAGCGGCATGCGCCGGTATTTAGCGCCGCATTTGGTGCAGCGCAGTTTCTGCTTGGAGAACGAATTGAGATTACCCATAATATCGCGCAGGAAATGCGTCTTTAAGATTCTCTCGGCGAGATCGCTCTCGTCGACGGCGCGGATAATCCTTCCGAGTTCAAGCTGCGCATCCAGCTTATCGGACATGGACTTGATGGTGTTATAGGAGGAGACGTGGGGACCGGCGGAAATATCGGTGGTATCGTGCGTGAACATGATACCCTCATACTGCGCCGGCGACCCGAGTCTTGAATCGACATTGTCTATCTCCTTCGAGATATCCTTCGGATTGGCGTATTCCAGACCGCCGAGATAGACTCTGAGCGGATAGTGGTCGCAGGCATCCACATTGTGCGACTCGCCGTCGACCTCCTTGGGGTCTATACGCTTTGTAAGAACAAGCGGCGCATCCATCGAACCGCCGCGTGTCGCTGGGAGGAAAGCCTTGGAGAAGTTGATTAGACCGTCCAGCAGGAGCATGACGCAGTCCTCGTCGCCGTCGCAGTTACGCCTCTTCGCCGCGTGGAAATACGGGTGACCGTAGCCGACAAGCGCCTGCGTAAATCCGATAAGGCGTACCAGAACGCCGGCGCTCGTATGCGGCGCAAGACCTATCAGAAGCTGACCGACAAGGTCCTCCTTCTTCTTCGCATTGTAATACGGACTCATGCCGTATAAATCGACCATCATCTCGTCGATGAACTTCGCCACATTGCAGAGCCAGTTGCCGCAGTCCTCGGAGACGAGGATATCCTGACATTTAAGCTCAAGAACCTGCGAATCGCTCCGAAGCGGTTTGCCGTAGACATCGTAGTCGTAACCCAGTTCGACGAGCCGCGACCACGGGACCGAGATCTCGCTCGGGCGGAAATGCGTAAGCGGCAGATCAATCATATCGTAGCGCACCGTGCCGTCTTTGAAGACGCAGAGATTGTTTCTGGCGCGAATAAGACCTTTCTCGAGGACTTCCACGCATTTTTCCGCCGAGGACATACCCTTTACGCCCTTGAGAATCTTAATCTCGGAGTTGAGCATGCCGAGATGCTCGAGCGCATTGTTGTACTCTCTCTTGATGTCGACCTTCAGCTGCTGAACGCAGGTTCCTTCGACATCCCCGCATCTGGGGCAGAGAGCGCCTGCCTCAAGCCTCATTCCGCATTTGGGACAGTGATATACGGGCATGGTGTGACCGCCGCAATCGCAGATATTGCGGAATGTCTCCTTTCCGCAGACCTCGCACTCGCGCAGCCCGACCTCCATCTCGACGATTCCCGAGGTGCCGCTGCCGACAATGGCAAAGCCTTTCTCGATATCGCCGCTGTTGGTATCCGCCTCTTTGCTCTTGGAGGCTTCCTGGAAAGAGCGGCGCGATCCGCCCTCGGCGCCGACGGGGAAGAGCACATGCGGCTTACCCGTCATCTCACGCGGCTTTGACTTGCCGGGGCGTCCCATTCTGCCGCCGATCCTCGTTCCCGCCTTCGAGCGCATCTTAAATCCAGAAAGATGCCCGGCAAGCTCAAGCGAGTTTGACCTGTGCTCCCCCGCAATCTTCTGCGTCTCTTCGTCATCGAGGGAATGTATGCGCTTAAGATTCTCATCCAGACCCAGACACGCAAGGAATACGAGGGGGCGGTCGACGACGAGCATGCCGTTTCTCACCTTGTGAAGGACAAGCAGTTCCTCCATAATCTCCTTTATCTCGGGATTGTTGGGGATACAGAGGACGGGGGTATCCGCGGCAACGACACGCGACATGACATCCGAAGGTGCTGGGAGATCCACATGTGCCGCGGGGCAGTAAGTTGTATTGGGACCTTTGCCGGATTCGGCGTCGTAGGCGGCGACGGGCTTTTTCGTCCCCGAATCCGTCCCGGCAGTGCCCGATACCGCATCCCCCGCACCGCCGTGGTCGAGAAGCGTGTTCTGCGATGCCGCGTTTGTCTGGTTTGCCGCCGCATGAGCCGCATCCTGCGCAGTCTTCTCTGCCGTCAGATCCGTAGCCGTGCCCGTCTCTCCCGCCGTCGAGAAAGATGCCTTCTCTTCAACATATCTCGAGAGCGTGAAGAGTCTCTCGCAGGAGATATCGTCCCAGATATACATGTAATCGGGGTGAAGATAGTAACCTTCTTTGCAGAGCGCAATCGCTTCCTTCTCGGTCTTCGGGCGCTCTTTCCAGTCGTTCTCCTGAATCCACCACTCGTGGCAGTACGAGGCGGGGACAAGAACGTGGTTGTTCTCGAGAAACTCGCCGAAACTCACGAGCATCTCGCCGACATCGATGATGGACGAGATACTCTTCATGAGAGGAAGCGCCTCGCGGATTGTGTCGATTCGGACAACGTCGCCGTTGAGCAGCCGAATCGTAGGACCTTCTATGGTATCGACGGGCACGACACCCACGGCCTTACCCGGGCGCTCGACCTTCATCTGAGTGCCGACCGCGAGATAATCTCCGAGAAGGTGCAGCGTCGCCGGCGAAAAACCCGCGCCCGCAAAGCCCGTGTTCCTCGAGCGCCCGTATCTCAGACGGAAACCTCCTTTTCTCATAGGGTATGCGAATATGGGTCTTCCTCCGAGGACATCGTGGATGAACTTGTCCTTCGGCTTTATCTTGACGCAGTCGTCTTTTTCCTCCTCTTCCGCGGGTTTTGCCGCCGCTCCCGAGACCAGGGCATCCAGCCACTCCCAGCCGTCCATATGGACTTTGCGGACGATCTTCTGAATCTTGGGCGCTTTAAGACCCATACCCTCCGCTATGACGAGGCACATGCCGCCGCGGATGACGTTCGTCTCAATCCTCTCGAGGTTTCTGTAACCCGATACCTCGACCTGCTCGGTAGGTTCGCCGTCTATGCATACGGGACAGTTTCGGACGATATGGCGCAGATCGTCGTCCGGCGGCAGATACTGAAGACTCGATATCGAGTTGTATTTCTTAATCTCCTCGACATAGCGCTCCACCTCCTCGTCACGCGGGATGTAGCGGTTCATCTTCAGGGCCTTTCTGACGTAATCGCCGACAAGAACCGAGAGTGCCTGCGCCGTTCCTCCGGCACTTCGGATGGGGCCCGCATAGGCTATCTTCAGATATTCCGTGCCATCGTCGTTCTTGCCTATGCCGATATTTCCTATACCTTCGGTAGGCGCGGCAACCACACCTTCGGTCAGAAGCGCCATGGAAGTTCTTATTGCATGGTCGAGGATTGCTACCTTGTCGGTCTCTCCGAACATTCCAGCGACGAAATCGTCGCCGATCTTCAGGGAGACCTCCTCGCGCGACATCTCCTTTCCTAGTTCGCGGAGACGTTTGGCTACCCCCTTGTAGCCCATAAGAGCCTCGACGCGGTCGGCGAGGTCGCTTGCGATGGGGATTTCTATATCGGTTCGCGGGTCGTATCCCTTCTTTCGCGCCTCTTTCGCAATACCTATGCACTCCGTCAGACCGTCCTCTATCGAATTGAAGTAGTCGTTCATCTTCGGCGACGCCTTCGGAGCATGATCTTCCATGACTGATAATTTGCGTTTTGATTTAATATAGTACTCAAAATTAATGCCCTCGGCAGTTTCGGGAAACAGCCCGCAGTTATTGTGCCGACTCCGCATTCGGCGCATGATTGCGGTTTATCAGTTTTTGATTACTTCAAAGATGACGCCGCTTGTCTTGCGAGAGACAAAAACGTATGACTATATAATCCTGCGTAAATGATCTGTTAGCAGAATCTGTGATCAAAAGGGGAGAATCATGTTTAATGTTCGCGCTTTCTCAATCGGCAAGGCACATGAAGAAGTCTTAAAGACCATACTGAAATACGGCGTATATATAGTGACGGAAGACAACGAAAAGACCATAGAGCTTCCGGAACCGCTCAATATCCATGTAAAAGAGCCGTTTGCGGATTACATGGTAAGCCCTCTCAATATGTTCCGCGAGGGCGCCATGCAGAAGTATGTCCACGATCTCTTATACGGCAACGACAACGACTTTGTCTATACATACCATGACAGGCTCTTCGATTATCCGGTTACCGTCGGCAGCGGGGATGACGCGGGCTGCGGCGGTTTTGATGCCGCGGAGAGAAAACTCGTTTCAATCGGCGACGGCGACGGAAAAGGCATAGATCAGATTGAGTATATCATCGACAAACTGAAGTCCGATCCCAATTCGCGACGTGCGCAGGGCATTACATGGACACCCTACAAGGATACGGTCTCGGACAATCCGCCGTGCTTACAGAGAATCCAGTGTTTCGTGCGTGACGGCGCTCTCAACATGTATGTGGAGTTCCGCTCAAACGACATGCTCTCGGCTCTCGGCGCCAACATGTATGCCCTCGTGCACCTTCAGAAGATGATTGCCGACGGCGTCGGCGCAAGTGTCGGCTGGTACTCGCATACCTCGGTATCGGCGCACATGTATCATGAGCGCGACCACGAAGAGCTCGTAAAATACATAAAAGGACTCGGGCTTGCCGACGTTATCCAACACTACGAGAGCGGAAAATACATTCAGTTATAATTTTTAGATATAATTTTTTCAAAAAATAAAAAATCAGAGATTATATCCTTTTTTACTGTTTTCAGACATATCAGACGTTTTCGGGGTCAAAGCGCAGTTTGTGCAGCGTGACGACGGCACAGCGGTTGGGTATGCTGTCGGGGTCAGTGGAATCAATGAACTTCTGAAGCGGCGCTATTGCGCTCTCGCCGATTCTTACAAGCGACTGCGAGGCAAAACCGCGTGTAATGCCGTCTTCGGCCTCAAAGATCTCGATAAGTTCCGCGATTGCAGGCTCGCCTATCTCTCCGAGTGCCGCGGCACAGTAGCGTTTGACATCGTCGTCGGGGTAGACCTTGAGCGTATATGTCAGCTGCGCAACCGCGGGCTCGCCTATTCTTGCGAGAGCACCCGCAATATACCAGCGGGCATCATTCTCTTCGGTCTCGCACAGCGCCGCTATAAGAGGCTCGATTGCCTCATCCCCGAACGCGACAAGCTCTTTTACCGCCGCACGCCTTGCCTGAAGGTCGCCGTCTATAATGCTCCCGATATTCTCCGATATTGTGCTCATACTGATTCCCGTATAATTATACTCGTCTTTCTTTATTATTAGTCCCTGTTTATCTCTGTTTATTTCTGTTTACCCCTGCTTATCCGACCACGGACACATTCGAAAAGACTCATATCCGTGCAGATAATATAATCTGTTATGGGTGACGGCAATATCATGTCGAGGGTTGAGGATACGGCTTCGCATCGCACAATTACGGTCGAGGCTTACGTATCCGGCAAGGTGCAGGGTGTGGGATTCAGAGCATGCGTGAGAAATATTGCCGCGGGGCTTTCGCTCACGGGCATTGTGCAAAACCTCGATGACGGCAGGGTTTTCTTTGCGGCAACCGGCGACTCCGCATCGATTGACAAACTTATCTCGTCCCTCCACGAGTGCCCGCGTGCAATCGTAAAAAACATTGACGCCAAAGAAGTTCCGTTGCGCAGTTTCGAGGGATTCAATATCGTGCGCATACCTTAAAAGCGCATTTCTTTATTTATTCGTTTTTCTTCGGTATACTTTGGTTTTCTTTGCATTTTTTGCCGTTATTCAGTAATTATCGATTCAGTAATTTATCTTAAACGGCTGATTTTCGGCGATGGAATCGCGGTAAGAGAGCACGCATCTGTCGATATCGTTCTGGTTTATCGACATGTGAAGTTCGTCGGTCAATGCGTCCATAATTTCGTCGTTTAAGTGACAGCGCTTCGTTCCGATATCATAGCTGTCTTCTTTCAGGATTTCGGCGGCAATCTTAAAGACCGCGGAATCGACCATCTTCGCCTTAAGCGGATCAATCAGGTCCAGAACGAGCGACATTGAACCTTCGCGGAGCACGCCGATATCGCCGTCGAGGTCGGCGCCGATTATCGAGACGCAGCAGTTGCCGAAGAGCATCGAGTATCCCAGCGAGAGCATGGAATTTATCGGGTCTTTATGCGGGCGCGGAGTGCGGCGCCTGAATCCGAAAACAGGGTTTGTCGACCGCGATATCGTCTCGTAATACATATCCGCGGATAGCTTCTGAATCCGTCGCAACTCCTCCATCGTTATCAGATACTCGACGTCATCGAGGAGATTATACAGGAACTCGCGTTCGCCCTCGTAGTAGAGGTTTCTGCCGGCGGTCTCCGAGACCTTATCGATAAGCATCATCCGCGATTTTATCGAGGAACGGACAATCTCGGAGGCACGGGTGTATTCCGGCGCCTTCATCTGAAGACTTCGGACCGCCTCGTCCTGCCGAAAGCCGAAAGGTCGGAGGACGGACAGGGGTCTTCCGTCGGCATCGAAGAACGATACGGATGCATTGTTCTTCAGGAGCTGAGTTATCGCGGAGGTATGGATATTGTGACCCCCGCAGACCAGAAGGTGCGTAATCTCAGAGAGCGGATACTCCCTTACCGCACCCTTCTTCTGAACAACGAGGGTTGTTGCGGTTGCCTTAATGTGTCCTCCGAATCCGTTGACAATCTGCCACGGCACAGCAATCTTTTCCATTGACGGTCCCATATCCGTGCGAATTTATTGTTTTTACCGCCGCACGGCATTTATGTAATCTGTAATTATATTGGTTTAATTGATTCATATTTGAATCCATTCGTTTGTGATTTATTCATCCGTGATTTCGTCCGTGAATTCCCCGCGGCACACACTTTTCGCATGATCGCGGCATGTCAAACTGCAAATAATTATTTATATCAACTTCACATAGTAACAAACATGAACAAAAATAATGTTGCTGTATTTTCAGTCCTTGTGTTCTTACTGCTCATTCTGACGGCAGGATGTACACAGACGACGAACCCGACACCGCAGGGAACGGCGACGCCTACATCTGCAGGCACGGTCACCTCGGAGAAAGTATTTGTCATAGGCGTGGACGATGCATATCCGCCGTTCACGTATACCGATGCAAACGGACAGGTCTCGGGATTCGACTATGACTGCGCAAATCTCATTGCCCGCGATCAGGACATAAAGGTCATCTTCAAGTCAATGAACAGGGAAGATTTGTTGAACGCACTCAAGAACGGCGAGATTGACATAATCTATTCGGCATACTCCAAGACACCCGAGAGAGCGGAGAGTATGCTCTTCTCAGATGTTTACTGGGTAACCAACAAGGCCTTTGCCGTAAAGACAGGCTCCACACTGAAGATGGATGACATCAACAGAGGAAGAGCGATTATCGGTGCACAGGCAGGCTCGACTTCCGCCGACTGGGTTAAGACCGAGTTAATCGATACGGGACGCATGCCCGCAACTTCACTCCAGGTCTACGAGACACTCGAAGATGCTCTCGACGTACTTCAGACCACAACGAAACTTGACACGGTTATCGCCGATGTTCAGGCAATCAAGCTGAACATGAACGGAAGAACCCTTAATGTTCTCGGAACGGTCCCGTCAGGCGAGGAATACGTTATAGGTATCAGCAAGGATCACCCCGAGCTTGTCGAGAAATTCAACACGGGTCTTGCAAACCTCAAGAAGACCGGCGACTGGGACTTAATGGTCGCAAAATACGGCTTAGATAACAAGAAGAACTGATTCCAATATAACCAGTTCTTTTTTTTCGCTTTTAAACAATCTTTTGAAATATCGAAAATTATATCCTCGTTTCTTCCCGTTTCTTTCCGTTTATTCCCGTTATCTTTTCTGTATACCTTCCCGCCGCAACTCCCCTGCCGTACCTCTGCCGGTTCATCACCATGTTTTAATCCGATTGCAATGCTGCTGTAATGCAAATTGTAATGTTGATTTAATGCAATTGTGTCGTGCTGCTGCATCGTTGCGATATCGTTGACGTCAATCGCATTGGCGTGCAGTGTCACTACTGCGTCATCATTGCTCGGGATGAAAGACTTAAAAAAGGAAAAATGTGATTGTGTTTGTTATTTTCAGTTCGCGGCTGCGGTCGCATCCGACTTCTTCGGTGCAAACTTCTCTATGATATCCGCCGGAGAAAGCCTTGCAAGCTCGGCTATCTTCTTGAGGAATTCTTCTTTATCCGGACCGTCCACAAGTGCAATCTTAAGCACGTCCGAGATATCGCTCACGGGTATAACCTCGACCATTTCCTTGTATCTGTCCTCGATGAGAACATCGGCAAGATTGGACTTAGGGATAATAATCGTCTTTATTCCCGCCTTTGCCGCCGCCTCTATCTTGTAGGTCGCACCGCCTATCGGAAGGACATTGCCGCGAACCGAGAGCGAGCCCGTCATTGCGACATCCTGCCTTACGGGGATGCCCTCGACGGCGCTTATGACCGCGGTTGCCACGCTTACGGATGCCGAATCTCCCTCAACGCCGTTATACGTGCCTATGAACTGAATATGCACATCCATGTTCCTGATATCGCGGCCCGTGAACTTCTTCACTATGGCGCTCACGTTCGTGATGGACTCCTTGGCAATCTCCTTCAAAAGACCCGTGGCTATTATGCTTCCAGACGCACTCTGCGAGGGCGCTATTGCCGCCATGATGGGCAGGACCTGACCCGAATCCGAGCCAACGACCGCAAGACCGTTTACGCGTCCGATTTCGGCGCCGCTGACGATTGTAAGCTCATAATCGCGGGCTCTCTTCGTGTAGTCGTCCGAGATCTGGTCTTCCACCGAACGTGCAATCGCCTTGGCTTTGAGGACATGTTCGACCGTGGTAATCTTTGCGTTCTCCTGCCTTGCCATATCGCCGGAAACACGGATAAGACCGCCCATGTCACGGAGTTTGAGCGTGATATGTCCTTTGCGGTTGCTTCTGCGCCTTGCCTCGCGCATAATCTCCTCGATGGCGCCGCGGTCAAACGGCGGGATCTTGCCGTCGTTGTGAATCTCCTGCGCAATGAAACGGATGAACTTCCTCTGGTTCTCGGGCGTGTCCGGCATCGAATCCTTCATGAAGATCTCGTAACCGTATCCTCTGATACGGGAACGCAGCGCCGGGTGCATTCCTTCCATGGCATCGAAGTTGCCCGCCGCTACCATGACAAAGCGGCAGGGGACAGGCTCGGTCTTGACCATCGCACCCGATGACCTCTCGCTCTGACCCGTTATCGGGAACTCGCCCTCCTGAAGAGCGGTGAGCAGATTCTGCTGGGAATGCGCCGTAAGCGTGTTGATTTCGTCGATGAAGAGAACACCCTTGTTTGCCTTGTGAATCGCGCCCGCCTCGACCCTCTCGTGTGC